>MDTG01245203.1_pt1 | contig 29240 bp, 32 predicted proteins | sample 811421 | NCBI WGS metagenome assembly MDTG01 (sample SAMN05326645, study PRJNA326480) | marine metagenome | isolation source: seawater | place: Pacific Ocean: South East | collected 2011 | reverse complement strand
TATCAGCACTTCAGATGGAAACTACATGACCAGCAACAACATTTCCGCAGAATGGGGGCCTGAAGTGTTGAACAACAACATACAGGGAACTGTCATGGCACACATGGACTTCAACTATGCCATGGGTAGTGGTTGGGCAAATTCCAGCCAGAAATGGGCAGACCTTGTTTCAACATATTCAAACTGGCTACAACAGGAATCAGAGAACAACGCCAGCATAACAACCTATGACACAGAATACATACCGCTGTTCGCAGATTCATACGGCACCGCGGCACACACAGTAGAGAACGACATCACGGAAGTTGAAGCGTTCCATCTGGGCGATAACGTGTACATCGGTGGTGGCCTGTCACACATAGACTGGGCATGGGACGATTCCGCGGACACTGCCTATTGGGCCTTCAACGGTGACATGGATGACAACATCCTTCCTCAACAGCAGGATGACCACTACGGCGTGATAGGTTATGATAAGGATGGTGATGGTGACCTATGGGAGACCACTGACACTTTTAGCCTGGACAAAATTAAGATACTGGACGACTCTGTGGACTACATGGCACAGGACGCAGATGCCACAAGCAGTTATTACTTTAAAGTGACACCTGTGAAGTACAGCGGCGGTGCCTGGACATTTGATACAGGTCACACAGTGACGGTTACAAACACCACGGACTACAATGCATATCTTGACCTGAGTTCAAACACGGATTTTGATAACATCAACTACGCACTGATCGAGACAGAGTCAGCAATTATCTCAGAAGTGGTGGTCACAGGATAATTGGTAAATATGGGTACAAAATGAAGAAACTAATACATTACATTTTAATAGGAATAATGCTGAACTGGAACGTGGCGGTATTCGCGGCGGATGATCCTGAATGCGATTGGAAGATATTCGAAGAGACCGACACTTACGTGATGGAAAACTGTGTCACTGAGAATGGATACTCAGCACGTGTAAGGCAAAAGCCAGTTGACGGAATTAAAATAGAAATTGTAGAAGCACCAAAGAAAAAAGCCAATCCCATACAGGAATTCAAAGACAAAGTAAAAGAAGCACCTAAGGCAACTGCCAAGGTAGAGAAACTTGAGAAGATAGAAGAAGAGGTAATTATCACAGAAAACAAAGTTAAAGAATTAAAAGAGGAAAATGATAAAGTAATCATTGCTGTACCTACTCCAAAAAAAGAAAAAGATGTCGTAGTAAAAGTTGAAGAAAAGCAAGTGCCTGAAACTCCTGCTAAAGACACAGAAAAACAAATAGTAAAAGAACAGACTGCCAAAGAAGAAGCTGAGAAGAAACTGGTTGAAGAGACCACTGAAAAAGAATGGGCAGAAGTCGACGCTGAACAGAACATCGATTGGATGCAGTTGCATGAGATGTTGCCAAGATTGATAGTTGATAACGAAAAGGTAAAAGCCGCAGAACTTGATTACGAGTCAGCGGTAGAAACGTTAAAGTCTGAATACTCAGCATACTACCCACAAGTAACCATAACCATCGGTAACGAATGGGAGGATGACAGGACTCCTGCCAAAGGCACACACCCTGCTAACACAATCACGCATGATTCGAAGCAAGGTATCAAAAAATCAATCACGATTACACAGATGATCTGGGACGCAGGAAGGACAAGTTCGGTGATCGACAAAGCTAAAAGCACTGCACAGCAGGCATATTACAGAGTTGAGTTGGCCAAAGAAGATGTTGTGATGGAGGCCATAAACGCTTGGTTGAATCTACAGAAAGCATACAACACACATCAAGCAAACAAAAAAGTTGAGGCCAACGCAAAGATCACACTTGCTATGACCATAGAGAAAGTCAAAAAGGGTGAAGGCTCCAAGTTGGAACAATTACAGATAGAACAGCAGTTCAGGACATATCAAACACTTTCAATGACAAGCAGGTTAGGACTTGACAGTGCAATACAGAGGTTCCAGAACGTTTGGAGATTCTTTCCACATAACATTGGTAACATGCCGGCACCAATCGCAGACCTTTTAGGTCTTATCCCACACCAGGGTACCGAGGTAACAAACAACACAACTTTAAGGATAGCAAGAATGGATGTGGAGATAGCACGTGATCAGTTGAGATTTAGCGATGCAGAATTCAAGCCAAGGATAGATGGTAAACTTTCTTACACAGAAAAGGATGGTGAATTGAGTGGCGGTTATGACACCGATGATGCACAGAAGGAAGAATTCAGGGCAGATGTAACAATGACTTGGAAGATATTTGGTGGTTTCAAGAACAGGCACTTACAGAATTCAGATAGGGCAAAACTAAATGCGGCCCACAACAGATATGATGATGTCCAAAGAACCACTGACGAGCAATTCAAAAACGCATGGAACAACTACGTGTTAGTAGAAAAGAATTTGGCAACACTGAAACGAACAGTTGAAATCAACAACGAGATGTATCAACTGACTTTAGCAGATTTCAAAGCAGGAAATTCACCTATCATGTCTGTGTTTGGAATGAAGACTGCACACATCATGAGCGAAGTGGCATACAAAAATGCCCAGATAGATTTACAGATTGCAAGATATCAACTTCATAAACTTTTGGGACTGGTTAATCCAATCATCCAATAGTAAAATCATTAAATACAAATATAATGAAAAGTCTGATTATGTACCTATTCCGCGACAAGAAAACTGCGGCCATGCTGTTGGTCAGCAGTTTGATAATTGGTATTTGTGCCCTTGCACCTTCTTTATTTGTTATAATTGTGCTTAACAAATATCTTGCCAGCGGTGTCACAGCCACACTGGTATCTCTGGCCATTGGGGCAGTGCTGGCCATTTTATTTGAATTTGGCTTTAGACAGAATCGTGGGATTATGATAACAGAATTCAATCAGCGTATCTTCAATCCGCTGTTGCAGAAATTTTCAGACAAGTTCAAACAGGCCGGACAGTTGACTGCACAGCGATACAAGAAGTTGGATGGTGCTGGAACCACCATCAAGAACATGGTAAATTCTGGGGTAACAGGTTGGATACTGGACTGGCCATTTGTGTTGGGATTTGTTATATTACTAATTTTTTTAAACTGGACAGCGGCGGTCATTACTGCAATATTCATGTTGATCACGCTGGCCATTAACAAATGGAAGAACAGCCTTAGTCTGTCACAGGAGATGCTGGGTAACATAGAAATATTCCTCATGGGACTTTTGACTATCTCAATCATGACTGCTGGTGCACTTATGATCATGCAAGGCAAGTTAGACATAGGTATATTGATAGGTTCAAATATACTGGCGGCACGGGCATTTCAAGGAACAAACAAGTATGCAAAAGGAAAGGAGTTTATACAAAATCGTGAAAGAGCAGTTTCAGAAGTTGTCAATTTCATCAAGCAGTAAATTCTTCATAGGAATAACCTGTTTATTTGTGATATTCTTTGTGTGGATGGCATGTAGCAAAGTGGATGTGACGACCCAGGCCAGTGGCATTGTGATAACGGAAAGCAATTCTACCACAATCGACACAATGGTTGATGGGCAAATAGAACAAGTTAATTTTAAACAGGGAGACATTGTAAAAGAAGGTGATGTTATTCTAGTGATCAATCCTGGGGTTGGATATGAACCTTACAACATTCTAGCAAATGTAAAAGGCAGGATACAATCATTGAATTACAAGAATCCTGGAGCGGTTGTGAAAAAAGGTGAACCAATATTGACAATCGTACCACTAGACCAAACACTTATGGTGTTGGGCAAACTTTTTGTGAAGGATCGAGGCTATGTTACAGTTGGACAATCCTCAAAAGTCAAACTTGCAAATCAGGATCAATTGAAGTTTGGACCGATCGATGCTAAGATCTTGACTATATCGCCGGACGCCGTTCAGTCACAGGAAGGATCATACTACGAAATTGAGTTGGAACTTGCGGAACAGCAATTCACTGCTGGCAACATTAAGTACGTGTTGGTGCCAGGAATACAAGTACAGATTTTTATATTAACAGGTGAAAGGACAGTGTTAAGTTATGTGACCACACCATTCCACAATGGTATGGGACAGGCACTGCAAGAGAGATAATGTTGAGTTGGTTTTTGATAGGAATATTGGTTGGACTGTGTATCAGATGCATTGTAAGACCACACAAAAGCGAATTGGAAAAATTCAAGGATCCATGGAACTGGACTTCGTTTGGCGGTGGGGGATGAGCGAGTCAAAAAAACTCACCATAAAACAAAGATGGCGTAAGGCCTGCACTGCGGACAACATAGTTGATTTCAGTGTTGACGTATTCTTGATAGTGTTTGATGTTTTGAGTTCACCTATATTAATCGTTATGAGGGTGGTGCGTTGGATGTTGGCCAAGTTCGTAAATGAACATGTAAAAAATTTCATAAAGAAGATAGTGCATTGGTTCATAGACAACCGGAAAATTAGGCTACAAAAAGGACAGAACATATTCCGTTACTATTGGTACCTATGGCTGTTGAGTCCTGCAATTTTACTTGTCTTGGTTTTAGTGTTGGCCTTAACAACCGGCGTGTTAGAAGGATTAAAAGAATTATGATGAGGATATTCACAAGCATATGGATGGTTTTGATAGTCGCCGCGATATTATTAGGTGTCCGTATTGACAATGGAGACATCGTGAAAACTTTAAGATACAAGACTTGGGACTATTTCCAACAAATACATCCAAGAAATGCAATAAGTGATTCGATCACTGTGGTCAATATCACTGAGGAGGACTTGAAAAGATATGGACAATGGCCATGGCCTAGGCATGTGATGGCTATGCTACACGCAAGAATCGGAGACGCAGGTGCTATATTAATCAATTATAATATATTGTTTGCCGAACCTGACAGGATGAGTGGTGTTGAATATTTGAAAAGTATGCCAATGACAAATGAATTAAGGGAACAACTAGGAAGCGTTTTGTTAGACACTGATAAGGTATTTTCAACTGTTTTGAGAGAATCCGGCAACGCAGTAATACTGATGAGCGTAAAAAATGACGCTGGAGTGGAACTGCCCAGCACAACACAAATAATAGAAAAAGGAGATGTGAAACCTTGGCTGTATGCATACCAAGGAATTGTTGCACCCACACAAAAAATAAGTGCAGGGGTAAGTGGAATGGGTGTCAATGTGACGTCACCGGAGCCAGACGCCGTGGTAAGGAAGATGCCTGTCTTAATAAGAATAGGAAATAAAATTTATCCTAGTATGCTTTTGGAAAATGTTAGGTTACTAAACGGCTCCAAAAGAATCAAAGTTATTGCAAAAGAACATGGCGTAGACGAAGTGCTTGTAAGCAAAAAAGCAGGAATTCCTGTAAACCATAATGCTGAAATGTATATCAGCTATACGGATCCTGAAAAATACGTGCAGATGTCAGCTAGTGAAGTTTTTAGTGGCACTTTCAATGAAAACAAAATTAAAGGACGTATAGTTGTTGTTGGTATGGACGCGGCAGGTTTGTCTGTGTTGAAATACACACCACACGGGCTGACAACAGATCAAATGATAAGTGCCCAGGCATTGGACACATTGTTGACAGGAAAATTTTTGTTGCGGACGCCACAGGCAGACACTTTCGAAATCCTCTTTATTGGTTTCCTAGGATTGCTGATGATACTTTTGGTTCCTAGGGTGTCGGTATTGTTTTCTGTTCCGCTTTTACTTTTCGTTACAGGGGGAATAAGCTACGCATCATTTATGGCATACGCAAACAAAGGATTTTTGGTTGATCCTTCATTCGCCGTTCTGTATGTGTTCCTTATATGGTCTCATACCACCTACAACAATTTTGCCACGCAGAGTAGATTACGTAAACAGATAAAAAAACAGTTCGAACATTACCTAGATCCAGGCATGGTGAAAAAATTACAGAAGGACCCTGCTTTACTGAAACTGGGTGGAGAAACAAAAACTATGACTTTCTTGTTTTCGGATATAAGGGGATTTACTCCGATTAGTGAAAAATACAAAGGCAACCCACAAGGACTAACAAAACTTATCAATAGATTTCTAACACAAATGACAGATGTTATAATAAAAAACGGCGGAACAATAGACAAGTTCATGGGTGACTGCATAATGGCGTTCTGGAATGCTCCGATAGCCAATCCCAAGCATAGACAAATGGCAATCAAGAGTGCAATTGAAATGCAGTCGGAACTGGTGAAATTGAATAAAAAATTAATTGCTGAAGGCCTACCTCAAATTAACATTGGAATAGGTGTAAACTCGGGTGAAGCACTAGTTGGGAACATGGGGTCCGAACAGAGATTTGATTACTCTGTAATAGGTGACGCGGTTAATCTAGCCAGTAGATTGGAGAGTTCAAGTAAGACTTTAGGGAAGACATTGGTCATAGGGGAAGAAACACGTAGGACAATTGAAACCAAATTTTCTTTTGAATATATTGATAGCATCACTGTAAAAGGCAAGACAGAAAAAATTAAAGTCTACACAATTCTATAAATACTACTATAATGACAGGAGTAGAAGTAATAACAGTTTTATCTAAGGCATGGCCCATATTCGTGGGTTTCATTCTGCTCATTGTGACTCTGGCACAGGCACACTATAGGATTAAGGTGCTAGAGGAAAAAGTGAAGGTCGCTTTTGAACTAATCAACAAGTTGACTGACAAGTTTAGCAAATAAACGCTTACTTTAATCTTAAAATTTTCAACTTAAATAGAAAGAGGTCAGGAGAGTTTATGAAATTTATCATGGTAGTAATAATTTGTTTTGGTGTGGATTGCCAAGCCGTTTACGAACAAACACTCTACGACACACACGCGGCCTGTTACGAGGTTGCAAAGCAAACAACACAGTTCATGCAACAGATGTATCCACAGTCTTCAGGTGAGGTCCACTGTTTCGACGAACATCAATTTTCAGAATTTGAAAAGATGCTAGAAGATGGAGGTAAACCAACTCTTACCAACCCAGATCCAGTTTCAGGCATAGAAGCATAGTTGACATTTACCTTTATTGTAGTATAATAGTGCTATGATTCACGCAATGATAGATCTGGAAACGCTTTCCACACGTCCAAACGCCACGATTCTCACAATAGGTGGGGTTAAGTTTGACCCTTACTCATACGCTGAGCCAACGCAAGGAATATACCACAGGATAGATGTGGATTCACAGACTGCCATGGGCAGAGATGTAATGGATGAGACCGTAGAATGGTGGGGCAAACAGGCGGATGATGTAAGGGAAGAAGCACTGGGAGATCATGACAGGATTGATCTAAAATATTTTATTAAACAATTAAACAAGTGGTGTGTGGGAGTAGACGTTTTCTGGTGTCAAGGTCCATTGTTTGATTATGCTATTCTACAAAATTTTTATGCACAGATGAATGTACCTGTACCTTGGAACTACTGGCAGATAAGAGATTCGCGAACACTATGCAGTCTAGTTCCTAGAGATAAAAACGAGAAAAGAGCGGGACTACACAATGCATTGGAAGACTGTTATTTCCAATCGAGGGCAGTTCAAAAGATATTCCATCAACTAGAAATAAAAGACCCCAGTAAATATTGAAATGTACAAGCCTTTACCAGACGGATTAACAATCAAAGAATCAAACTTGCAGGGTCTAGGTCTTTTCGCAACAAAAGATTTTGACGAGGATGTTGTACTAGGAATAGTCCATATCAAGAATAAGAATTTCCCACATGGTTACATAAGAACTGCCCTGGGAGCATTCTACAATCATGATGAGACGCCAAACTGTAAGAATGTGGCAGGATTTTGGCACCAACTGCCAGTAAAATATCTAATGACAACACGAAAAATCAAAGCCGGTGAAGAACTTACCGCCAATTACACTTTATACAATGATTTCAAACGAGACGAAAATTAAGTGGTATTCGGTAGAGGATCTATATACCATAGAAAATTACAAGATTCGACACAGTAAGAATCCAGCAACCAAATGGGTGCGTCTACCGTGTGTATATAAGATAAAGATTAACAACACAATAGTGGATGTTGGACGTTCAGACACCTGTAAGAAACACGGTGGTGCTGAGAAAGTTCGTAAGGCACTGGTTAACCTGTTAAATGTTCATGCACACAATCCAAGTGTTACAAAAACCAGACGGTGGGAGCAAATCAGGTTGCGACACAGACCAAATTCTAGTAACATTAAGATAGGAATTATAAAAACAAATGCAATCAAAAAAACCTATCTACAAGAAACCCTGGGAAAAAATTAACCACTACGGCGAGTCTACGTGGGTAGGCAATAGCACTCCTATATTCGAGAATGAACATTGTGGCGTCTTCGAAGACATGTATCCTGTGGTAAAAGGGCATTTACTTTTTATACCAAAGAAAAATAATCCAACAACCATTGCAGAAGCATACAAGCTGGCCTATTACTGTGGAGAACAATGGATTGAAGAAGGCAAGATGGATGGATTCAACATAGGACAGAACAGGGGCAAAGCGGCGGGACAAAGTATATTCTGGCCACACATACATTTTATTCCAAGAAATGAAAATGACTACAAAGGAAAAGGACACAACGGTGTAAGATTATCAATACCCTCTGGAGATCACACTAATTACTACTAATGGGAAAACAAATCTATATATCACCGGACGGAGGAGAGACCGTATACGTACAAAAGAAAGATGGCACTCGGGGAAGATTAGTATCGCAAACACAGTATGCTAAAGACATCGAGACATTAAGGGACGAGGACGATATGGTTAACGAAGAAGCTGTGAAAATGAGAAGGAAATATCCTGCACTGGGCAAGGCCTGGAAACACTACAAAACCGTGTGGCATCTAGTGTGCGGTAGTGGAAAAAATGAGTAGATTGGATATTGTTATATGTTCACTTCCGTTCATCGAATATTATCTACCACCGGCGGCTCCTGCTGTGCTAAAAGGCCATTTGGAAAGTAGAGGATTTACTGCAAAGTCGATCGATTTTAACATCACTGTAAAAAATAAATTCGAAAACAATAACCTACCAGAGGCATCAGCATTCTTTCAAAAAAGATACGAAGGACTGTTGGCCAAAAACCCAAAATTGCAAAAAGAGATTGATCAATTAATTGACAGTTGGGTGGATCAATTACTAAAACTTAATCCAAAAGTAATAGCATTGAGCGTTTTTAGTGTCGACAGTCGTGTGGCCTGTGAATTGATTATAGAAAGGCTTTCAAAAAAAAAACACAATTCAAAAATACTCTTAGGCGGTATGGGAATACTAGAAGATGGTGCCGAAACTTGGTTAGAAACAGTCCTTGACCACATAGATTACTACATTATAGGTGAAGGAGAATTAGCACTGGAGAATCTTTTACGAGGCAACACAAATTTCAAAGGCATCAATGGCAGAGTTGATCAAATAACTGATCTCAGTAGTCTAGGCACTGCAACTTACGATGACTACGATCTTACTTCCTATGAAACATTTTACAAAAGTAAAGACAACTTTAAGAAAAAAGTTGTTATGATTACAGGATCAAGAGGATGTGTCCGTGACTGCACATTTTGTGATATTAACACTCATTGGCCAAAGTTCACTTGGAGATCTAGTAAAAGTCTTATACAAGAGATCAGTAGAACATACGAGACACATGGGATAAGAGATTTTTATTTCACCGATAGTCTAATAAATGGTAACCTTAAAGTTTATATGCAGATGGTGGAAGGCCTCGCACAATACAACTACAAGACAAATGCGAATATTACCTGGGGAGGACAATACATAGTTAGGAAAGATAAAAACTTGAGCAAAGAGTATTTCCCGTTGACGAGGGACAGCGGAGCATACAATCTTGCCCTTGGTGTAGAGAGTGGTTCAGATAAGGTACTTGCAGACATGAGAAAAGGAATAACAAGGGAAGATTTAGATATTTTTATAGAAAACTTTGACAAGCATGAAATCACTTGTATGTATTATATGCTTTTAGGGTATCCAACAGAGACGGAAGAAGATTTTCAAAGGACCATTGATGTATTCTACGATCACCAGAAGTATGTGGCATCTGGGACAATAAGTGGCACAACACTCAATACGACAATGGCAATACACAAAGAACAACCTTTACATACAGAAGAAGGAAAACTTTTTGTTAAGGACAAGAGTCTGGATTCTAATTGGGGTTGGACGTCATTGGTGGTGCCAGGACTAGATTGGGAGGAGAGGGTACGTAGAAGATTGGTTGCCCAAGACGTGTGCGACATGTTAAAATGGCCTACAATTAGTTCTGACAGAGAAATGGCACAACTTAACGCAAGGCATACAGAATATTTGAAATGGAAAAGTGGAAGCAAACTGCAAAATATAGAAATGCGACCAGACCAAAGTCATTTGTCGTAAAGATACATCTGCATGGATCTGCTGGTAGGAGGGGATATCCAACTGCATTAATAGGTGTGAACGACAAGGAGTATCTAAGACAAACGATCGAAGAAAAATCAACATTAGAATTCAGCGTTGATTTAATTAAAAAGAGAAACTTCCTGTTTATAGAAATGTTAGACAAAACATCTAAAGACACAGTTGTGCAGGGACACAACGCTCAAATAGTAAAGGATATGAGAATCAAAATAGAGAAACTTTTCATAGATGAAATAGATATGAGGAATCACATCTTCAAAGCTAAACAGAGACCAATATATCATACCTTTAATCAAGGACCAAAAGTAGTAAATTCTGATCACATATTTTTCAGTGGAAAGTGGAAATTATATTTTGAAAACCCACCAAGATTGTTTTTTGCAAATAAAACATATTCTAAGGCCCTTGTGAGTAATCCAAAAAAACAAGAACAGGTCATTCATTACAAGAAAAAATTAGACGAGTATTTCTTCGGAAAAAAATAGTAATTTTAAGATAATTACATACATGTCAGAAGAGCACAAAAAACTATGGTATTCGCCAGTCCCGTTGGCTCTGGCATTCGAGCCTATTAACCTCTGTAACGCAAGATGTTTCTGTTGCCCTTACACAGAATTCGCGGATGACAAAAGTTTCATAAAACAAAGGATGTCAAAAGAACAGATAACCACATTGATAGAAGACTGGGTGGCACAACTTGACAAATACAATATAAAACACAAAAACGCCGCAATACTGCCATGGAGATATTCAGATCCTTTGGTCAACCCTCATCTTGAAACCACGCTGGAACTGGCCAGCAAACATGAACTAAGGGTTGGACTAACAACCAACGCAATATCATTCAAAAAAAGGCAGTGCGATCTTCTACAAAAATACATACACACTCTTAACAAAATATTTGTATCAGTGATAGGTTTCTCAGAGGAGGCAGTCAAAGAGCAGATGGGCATAAGCAAGAAAAACACCCTACACAGCTTGGACTTTCTCAAGGAGAACTATCCCGACATATCTAAACTACTTGATGTGCAGATCAAAGACAAAACTAACAGGATACCACATCCAAACATCGTTGCAGAATACCAAGCACGGCTAGTCGCCCCAGGTACAGCAAGGGGACAGGCCAACTGGATCAGCAATAGGTTGGGCAAAGGCGATGACGTATGGGTAAACAAAGTTAAATGGAAGCCCAGCGAAAAATCCTATGTGAATGGATGTGGCTTGACGCCAGGCAAAATTTTAAATCGTCTTGAAGTAATGGTAAGTGGCAGGGCGGCATTGTGTTGTGATATGTCATACGATGTAAATTTTCCAAAAGAAAAAGTGGATTATGGAAATGTTTTTGAAATAGGAGTCCAGGGTGTGTGGGCAAACCTCACACGAGAACATCAACGTATCTATGATCAAAAATTTTCAGATGATAAAATGAATCTTATCTGTAATGACTGTAACAGGTCTGGGGTGACAACCTTAGGCTGGAACATTGGTAAAACAGTCAGTAAACAGAGAAAGATCGGCACCAAATTCTTCCCAAATTATATAGGCCAATAAATAGGGTATACAACTACTCCAGTCATGCTTTTACCATGCGTGTACGTCGCTCTAAAGCTGTTTAAAGGGGTATTTAAAGTTGATTATGACCAAGTTTGTAAGTGTAATAGGTAACGGTGAAAGCAGGAGAGGATTTGATATTACTCCTCTAAAAAGCGTTACGACCATGGTAGGCTGTAATGCTTTATTCAGAGACCATAACCTGGAATACGTGGTGGCTTGTGACAGACATATGTGCCAGGAGGCCGCAAACACAGTTGGTAAAAACACAACGATATACACTAGGGACAGATGGTACAAGCAGTTTGCATTTTGGCCCAATGTAAAGTGTGTACCTGAATTACCATACGAGGGAGACAAAAGACAGGATGATCCTTTCCACTGGGGAACTGGACAGTTCGCAGGTTTAGTTGCCTTAAGTTTCAAGCCCAAGGCAATATTCCTTGTAGGCATGGACCTATATGGTTTAGGCACAGAGAAGAAACCAGAAAACGTTAATAACATATACAAAGGCAGTAAAGGCTACACTTACATAAAGAGGCCCGTTGATCCTAGCTACTGGATATATCAATTTAACAAATTGTTTGAGCATTCAGATTGTAGATGGATAGTGGTAAATCAAGAAGGTTGGAAGATGCCTGAAGAATGGCAAGCCAACAAGAATGTTTTTCAAGACACCTACGAAGGCCTTGCCAAATGGGTCAACAAGCAGTTGACAAAACAGTAATATAACATATAATTGTTGTATGATTAAAACAATGGTGGAACACCTAATGGTGCAAGAACAATTGAAGGGACCACATAAGGTATGGAAACACATGGTAGCCGTGATGTGTTTAAATTTAACATATCGTAAACACGTGAAAATAATCTTACCAAAACTTTTCAAGAGATATCCTAATCCGAGGGCCTACCTGCGTGGGAGGCTGTCAACACAACAAAACTTGCTTAAACCTTTAGGTATGTGGGAAGTGAGATCTAAAAGAATAAGGAAGATGACAGAACAATTCCTTGCATGGGACAAGAAGGATGCCAGCGAATTACATGGTATAGGCAAGTATGGATCAGACAGTTACCAGATATTCTTTATGGACACAATACCACCTGACGTGCAAGACAAAGAATTAAAAAAACACGTTGACAAACTGACAAGATAGTTTATAATAGTAGTATGTTTGAAAAATATAAAGATGGAGATCTTATAACTCTGAAATTAATGCACGGCGAGGAAGTGATCTCCACTCTGCATTCACAAACCGAGACAACAATTGAAATTAAGAGGGCACTTACGCTTATGCAAGGTCCACAGGGTTTGGCATTTGGTACGTTCTTCTCAACTGCTGATCAAGATAAAGAAATCACAATAGCAAAAGACAAGATACAGTGTCTTTCAATTATAAATTCAAAAATAGAAGAAGAATACAAAAGGGTATTCCAAACTATAAAAACACCTGAAAAACCAAAAATAATCGTATAATGGCACAATTTCAAAAACACAGCCAAAGTATTGAAGCACTTATTGACGTCACTGAAGCTATGTTAAACAACATGGAGAAACACGGAGTTGATCCTGAGACAGTTGCAAATAGGCCAGAATTCACAATACTGGTACACTTTTTGAAGAGCATCATAGATGGTGAGTTAAATATACCAAACGAACTTACTGACAAAATAAGAAACAAGTCAGGAGAATTAGGCATCAACCTTGAGGACATAAAAAAAAGGTTGCACTAATGAGAGGACTTCAAGACTTTCATCCCTCTATAAACACTCTGCAAGTCATCAAAGGAGAAAACGATGACTTACTACTCAACTAAAACATACGGACACAACATAGGACTATCAGCGGTGTTCAGACAACCCAACGCCGACCACTCTCACTGCCATTTACTACATGGATACAGTCTAGCATTCAAATTCACATTTGGGTGCAAAGATCTTGACAACAAGAACTGGGCAGTGGACTTCGGAAGCCTCAAGCCATTAAAGAAATGGTTGGAGGACAGTTTTGATCATAAACTTGTACTTGACCAAAATGATCCTCACATGGACAAATTCAAAGAGTTGGAAGAAATGGATCTTGCAAGTCTAACAATAATGGACGGAGTTGGTGCTGAAATGTTCGCCAAACATGCATTTGATTTTGCAGACAGCATGATCAGAGCAGGAACGAACAATAGATGTTTCGTTGTCAGTGTTGAATGCATGGAACACGGAGCAAACAGTGCCATCTATACTAGAGGATAAAATATTAATTGAATACGATTACAAAGTTGTCAAAGTTGACATATACGACACCCCATTAGGCAAAAGATTCATAGAAGCACTTAAAGATAACCTTTTAAAAAAAAGAATACTAGAAAAAAACTTCTGCTTCTTGGGTTGGGCCAGTTCTAACAGGAATCTATCTTTCTTGTGTCGCGAACTGAACAAAAGCATAGAACAAATAAATTCATTTGCATTTGAGCCACCATATGAAAGGATCGATCCTTTCGTTCCAGATGATTTTCAGTACTCGTCTCATCTACCATTAGGACCTGGCAAGCCAGGACTCAATCTCAAACATGAGTCCTGCAATCTACTACACAGATATTTTGAGGAACTACAAGGCACGTCATGGAGGTTATCTCCATACTACAAACAGGCAGACCACGCCACAAAATATGCTATAAGACAGCTTAACAACCTTTGCCATGAGATCGAAAGTTATGTGCTGTCATATAGGAAAAGTATTATAGAGCCCGAATGGATACGCCCTTCACAGATAACCACGTTCTTGAATGCGCCTAGACATGAATTACACGAAGAAGATTTTGAATTGTTCAAACAGAACAGATATAAAAGAGAATTGGGCGGAGTTTATCTACACTGGTCGCAGGTAGGTAAAACACTATTTGAAGTATACAGGGATGAACACGCACCTGTAATGACTGACGCATTATGTTCAGAAATTAATCATCAGAAGTACTATTCTGGTGAGTTTGACATAGAATGGGGTCAATCTGTTCATGAAGGAAATGCAGAATGGCACAAAAAAGAAATGCAAGGCTTTAAGAAATGGCTTAAGGAAAATAATTTCGACTGGGAAGATCCTAAGTTATCTTTAGGTTATATAAAACTAGGACAAGTTGATTTGCAATCATCTTTCCAAGCTACATCTTTTCAAAAAATCTATGAGACACTGAAAGATAATTTAAATATAAGCAAAATACAGGTCATAGGAAATGAGAACTTTACAAATGATTTCCCATATACTTTGGACAGTGAAGATTGGAAACAAATACAGATAGAAGGATTACGGAAAGGTTATGAATCACGTAGTGTGCGTTAAATGGGGAAACAAGTATGTCTCACAATACGCAAATATATTATACAACATGGTCAAGAGACACACCACGGTGCCTTTTCAGTTTCATTGTATTACCGATAATGCAACAGGATTAGACACAAACATTAAGGCAATAATGTTTCCAGGCTACCCCTGGATCAAGACTTGGTGGAGCAAGTTATGGATGTTCAGTCCGGAAATGCCTTTAAAGGGCAACATACTTTTCTTTGATCTTGATGTGATTATACACAAGAACATAGACAGTCTGTTCACGCACAATCCAGGCAAATTCATGATCATCAGAGATTTCAATAGATGCAGAGTCCCGGATTGGAAACAATCAAACTCAAGCTGTATGCGTTGGGAGGCAGGCACGATGAATCACCTTTACACAGACTTTGTGAGTAACTATGAGAGAATAATGAAACAGAATTGGGGCGACCAAGACTGGATAATGAAAGCAGGCAGAGAACAAATTACACATTGGCCTGACGAATGGATACGTTCATACAAGTGGGAGATGGTGGGATTCAAAGACACTAAATTAAGAAACAAGTCCGGAAAGTGGTATTTCAGGAAAGAACCAACAGTAACAAAAGACAACAAGGTAGCAGTGTTTCACGGACAACCAAACCCAATGGAATGTGCTGATCAATTTGTTGTCGACAACTGGAAATGAAAATAGGAATAACAGGAACAACCGCGGGTATCGGCCAAGCCGTATGTCAACTACCTTATGACTTTGTTAAATTTGATAGGATAGACGGTGACCTACATAATACTGAAGCGGTCTATGAAAAATTTAAGGACTGTGATGTGTTTATCAATAATGCGTGGGACAATGATTGTCAAACAAAACTGCTTAAATTTTTTTTCAGTAAGTGGAAAGATCAAGCAAAAAAAATTGTATCTATAGGAAGTACTGTTGCATCATACGAGCCAACAGGAACCGGATACAGTGATTACGTTGACCTTAAAAGAGAACTTAGAAAGGCACACTGTGACATCGTAAATCTAAAAACAACTAAATGTAAATCGTATCTTGTAAATCCTGGAGTCACAGATACAAATCTAACTGCTAATCAAAATAGGAAAAAAATGACTGTACAAGATGTTGTTGACATGATTAAATTTGTATTAGATAATAAATTATATATACCGGAGGTATATTTTTATGTTGAATAGATATGGTTGGCAGTTGTATCACTGGCACATAGAACCTAGTTCTAAGTGTAGTCTAAGATGTCCTAGATGTCCTAGGCAAGAACATCCTGACATCAGCTGGATGCAGAAAGAGATATCGCTAGAAGAATTCAAAAGAGTGTTCACTCATGATATGCTGAAACAGACACAACGTTTCACAATGTGTGGTGATGTGGGTGATCCAATTTATGCTAAGGATTATATTCCAATAATAGAGTACATAAAAGCATACAATCCTGCAATACAAATATTCACGATTACTAATGGAAGTTACAAAACAGCAAAGTGGTGGAAAAGATTTGCCACGGTGTCCAACAAACATGATTCAATAAACTTTAGTGTGGACGGATATGACCAGGAGTCAAATGACCTATATAGGGTAAACAGCCACTGGGACAGCATAATGGCCGGAATGAAAATATGTGCCGATGAAAGTGATATGTTTGTCAATTGGGCAACGATAGTTTTCAAATTTAATGAAAACCATCTTTTACAAATATCAAATTTAGCAAAAAAGCAAGGATGTGATTCTTTTCAGTTAACATATAGCACAAAGTTTGGATCCAAATATGGTCGAGCATATGGTGGCGAGCATGACCTGTTGGAACCAAGTGAAAAATATATCAGCAAAACGCACAGGTATGAAAGATATACTAAAAACTTATCAGGCAGAATACCAGTGAGATTAAATTACATGAAAACAAATTATAAAAAATTCAAAGAAATAAAAAAACAATTTACCGGTGACATCATTCCTATGTGTTTGATAGGCAACAGAGGATTATATATGAATGCAGAAGGCACAATATTTCCATGCAGTTGGACTAGTTTTCCTTACAAGAGTTTGGAGCATAATGGAAAGACCATCGATTGGGAGGACAGTTTCTTTGTAAAGAACAAGCATCTAGTAAATGCAAAAGGAAATAGGTCATTAGAACAAATTTTGAACGATGACCTATGGCAGAAACTGTTTGAAAGTTTTACCAAGAATCCTTTTGTGGAATGTTCTCAGAAATGTAGCAAAGAAGTCGTAGACAAACGCTACGGAGTAGGTTACTATACAAACTAATGAAGAAAAAATTTGGCAAGATAAAAATCAAAAAGATCAAACCGGGACTAGATGATATACCCGAGGACTGCGGCTATGAGAAAAAATTCCGATTCAACATAGACATGAATTCAAATGGCATAATGGGTGAATGCATAGAGTGGTGTCAAGTACACTGTGAGGGCAAATGGGGTTGGTGGTTTCAAAACGCCAACCGTATTGACAATCCAAGTACACACTGGGAGGATCAAGACAGTTACATGAGTTTTCAATACAAAAGAGATGCAACCAAATTTTGGTTGGCCATCGGAGTTAATAGTATGGGGGAGAGAAATAGATAATTAATAGTATGGAAGGTTATGAAAATCACAAATGGTTTGAGATTACTGATGAAGCAAAAAATCAGATGGAGAAGTTGCTTAATAAGAATCCAGACAAATATGCTGTCAGTTTGATAGTAGAAGGTGGTGGCTGTGCAGGTTTCAAATATAAGTGGGGATTTATAGATAACAAAGAACAAGTTTCTGCAGATGACCACACAGAAGATTGGCATACAGGACGTTTTGTAGTTGACGAATCATCTATGATGTACGTTGCAGGCACAAAGATCGACTGGAAGGAAGAAGTGTTCGGATCACAGTTCGAGATAACAAATCCAAACGCATCAAGTGGCTGTGGCTGTGGAGAATCATTTGGGGTGTAATGGATACTGCTTTCGTCATAGGCAACGGTGAATCAAGAAATATATTTCCAATAGAACAACTTAAAGACAAAGGTGTAATCTATGGGTGCAATGGAATATACAGAGATCGTCCTGATCTTTGCGACCATATAGTGGCAGTCAATCCACCCATGTATGAAGAACTGAAAGCATGGTATGATAAAAACAAGCCCACATTAAGAATACACGGACCTGAGGACATAAGTGAATGGAACTACATATGTGACACAGATGAAATGTATGACACTCCAAAGAATCTTAAACTTTACAGGATCTGGAGAGGTGGTGATATCAAGAGAGGCAATAAAATTAGAACAATCGACTTCTCTATGAACAGAGGGTCAGGAATGAGTGCAGTTCTAATGGCGGCGGAATCTGGAATAAAGAACGTTGTGATATTGGCCTTTGATATACTTGGTGCAAGGCAGTGGGAAATGGACAAACCCAGCAGGGAACAGAACAACATTTATAAAAACACAATAAATTATCCTTCACGTATAAGCATGAAGGCATATCTCAAATACGAATGGATGTTCCAGTTAAGACAGATTATTAGAAAGTTTCCAGATACAAATTTTTATTTTATCAACAGGAAAGAATACATATTCGGCAACACTTTCATCAGATGGTATTTTGATCAACCAAACATTAGAACTGGTATCTACGCAGACCTCAGGAGATGGGTAGACGGCAAACGTGATGATATTAAATGGATGAGACTATAAAGTCTTCATTGTTGAACTCGCGTCCAGCTGGTATACCTTTCTCATTTTGACACCAATTTTTTGTGCGTATTTTTTAGTATCACAATATGAACACACGTGTTTGTAATCATTTGATGCTCGATCAGGATCAACCTTTGCCCTGGGCCTCAGAAAGGTTACTCCGCAATTATCACACTTGAAAACGTATACTGTGTTTTTCCGGTGGAACGTGTGGTAAATGCCTAGTTTGGACTGGCGTTCGTACAATCTCATCGTCTTGAGTGTTTCTATGAACATATTATTATTTAATAAATACACATAAACCAATATATGGCCAGAAAAATTATAGACACAGGAACACTAGGAAACACGGCAACGGGCGATACTATACGTACGGCCATGACTAAGGCCAATGAAAATTTTCTAGAACTTTACACGGATTTAGCCGCGACAACATCATCAAACGGTAATCTAACAAATGCAGACACCAACGGTGATGTAAAAATATTCGCCAACGGAACAGGAATCGTTGAGATAGATAGACTGTCTCTGAACAACACAACGATAAGTTCACTTGACACCAACGCTGACATCACAATACAGGCAAACGGCACAGGTAGTATTGTGTTGGCAGGTCCGGTAACAGCAGGTGAAATAGTTACTAATGAAATTACATCTAATGGATCAAACGCAAACTTGAGGCTTAAGACGGAAGGTACAGGTGACTTGATCATTGACAACGATGGACAGGTTGGTATTGGAACTGTGAATAGTCCAGACACAAAATTACACATCAAATCGGCCTCGTCAATCATTACACTTCAGAGAACCTCTGACGCAAACACACCCGGTATTAATTTCCAAAGTGCCGGCGGTGACGTGAGAGCACAGATATACATGGAAGGTACCAACGGTGTCAACAAAGAAATTATTTTTAAAGTAAGAGATGATTCAAGTACAGACGAAAGATTCAGAGTAACCCGTAGCGGTGCCAATGTAACAGGAACTTTTCTTTTAAAAGACGACAGTGATTCAAGTTTAGGTGATGCTACTATCAGCATGGCCGAGAACAAAATTACAGCGGCAAGATCTAACGATAATTTAGAAATATCTGCATCTGGTACAGGTGAGGTGATAATGTCTAGTAGTGTGCTTGTACAAGGAGCAACACCGTTTGTTAAAATCCAAAGAACAGACAACGCAAATGTCCCTGGCATAGATTTCATAGGGCAGGCCGGCACATCAGGAGCAAAGATCTTGTTCGACGGTACAAGTGGCACATCAAACGAATTGATATTACAGACGTTTGACGGAAGTAGCCTGGCAGAGAGATTTAGAGTGCAACAAGCCGGAGCAAAAGTCACAGGAATTTTAAAAATAGGCGATGGTAGTATTACTGACAACTATGTAGGGTTTGGTGATGCTGATGACCTGAAGATATTCCACAATGGAAGTCATTCAATAATAAGAGAGACAGGCACTGGAAGCCTTTATGTGCAGAGTGACAACAATGTGATAATTGGTAAGGACAGTGGCTCAGAAACAATGATAAAGGGTGTCGCCGATGGGGCAGTAGAACTGTATCATGATAACAGTAAAAAGTTTGAAACCACATCAGGTGGTGTGTCGGTCACAGGAAACCTTGCGGCAGATGGCTCACAAATTGATTTCACAAGCCTTCCAACCTCCGATCCGGGAGTAGCAGGCAGACTGTTCAGATCAGGAAATGATGTCAAAATAAGCACCGGCTAATAGCCGCTAGACGCATACACACAAAATCCGCTAAATATTAGTCGATATGACTCAACAGATAATAGATGTAGGTGTAAATGCGGATGACGGTAGCGGTGATTCGTTATATGAAGCCGGCAATAAGATAAACAGCAACTTCGATGATTTCTTCAATCTTGCAGTTGTAAAATCAGACATCAAGTTCTTAGGCAACAATATCACTGCTAGGCTTTCAGATTCAGACATAAACGTACACCCCAGCGGGACAGGATCTATACTGTTCCCGGGAATAAGGATTAACGACAACAGAATCGAAGCTGTGAATAGCAACGATGACCTAAAGATAGTACCCAGTGGATCAGGTTCAGTAATAATCGACGGCATAGGATTCAGTTCAGGAACAACTATCAGTGCCACGGATTCAAGCACTGTAAACATCAATGAAAACGTCATAGTAGATGGTACATTTTCCGCAACAGGAACATTTGATTTCGGTGGCGCGAAAGCATTCGCATCAGGATCACTTTTTGGAACATTATCATTTGCAGATGGATTAATTAATGATTATCTAGGTGGATCAATTAGTTTCGGAGACGAGAACCTCACAACCACAGGAACACTATCGGCGGCGACGGGTTCTCAATTTGGTAACTTGGATCTTCTCAATGGAATCATAAACGATTCATCAGGTGCAATAAGTTTTGGCAACGAAAATTTATCTACCACAGGTACCCTAACTGTTGATGGAACGACCACACTAGGTTCCATGACAGTATCAGGCGCGACATCATTTGCAGATTCTATAACAGTTGACAATCTTACGTTCAATGACAACATAATTTCAACCAGTTCGAACGCTGACCTAAACCTTACGCCAGGTGGCACGGGTGTTGTGAACGTGGCAAACCTGACCATAGACTCAACCATCAATTTTACAGATAATGTCATCAAGGTCACCACGTCAAACGCAGATCTAGTTCTCTCAGGCAGTGGCTCAGGTTCTGTGGAAATCAACGGCATAGACCTAAATTCAGGAACAATAGACAATGTGGTAATAGGGGCCAATGAGCCATCAACAGGACTTTTTGATCAAGACAACCTGAACTATTCAACACTTGTCCTGCCAAACAAAATTACTTTTTCTGGCAACACTATATCAACAAACACCTCCAACAACAATCTAGAATTCGAAGCTAACGGTTCAGGAAAGGTCGTAATCAACGGACTTGCACTGCCCAATGCTGACGGACAAACTGGAAATTTTTTACAAACAGATGGAAGCGGAAACCTTAGTTTTGCCGGAGTGTCTATCTCTTTCAGTGAATCAACGATAGAGGACGCAAGAGCCACTGTTGGATTCACTTCAGAGATTGTAATAGACGCCAATTTGGCAACAGGAGAGAATGAATCAATAACAACAGGAACCAGTATGATCAACGACTTTGCACAGGCGAAGTACGACAGTGCATGGTACATAGCACTCAGCAGAGTTGAGGAAGCAGACAGTTCCATTGAGTTCCAGATGCAGAAACACATAGTGGCACAGGGCACTGAAGACGGATCAACATTTGATGCATTTTCTGGTTCATCTCAGATCATAAGGAGTTCAGCCGCTGAGGAAGTACAACTTTCAACAGACATAAGATCAGCAACAGACAAAGTAAGGTTACTGGGCTCGGGAGGAAAGTTAGCAGATGGTTCTACGGATTCAGCAGTCAACACACTACACTTCTTCAGGATTGGCCTCGGAGACAATGATTCTTCGGGCACACAGGCCGGAGACTCCACTTACACCCAGCAACAGACTTTAGTAGTTGCGGATTTAGATTCGGCGGCGGCAAATATAGACACATGGAGTGCGTCCTCATACAGGGGTGCCAAATATTTTGTATCTATCAATAACACCACTACGAACGAAGTTTCCTCATTGGAGTTATTGGTAATACACGATGGCACAGATGCATTCATCCAAGAATACAACACAATTATCACAAACGCAGAATTAACGTCATTAGCCACTTTCACAGCAGACATTAGTGGAGGAAACGTGAGAGTGCGAGGTGCCAACGGCACAGCAGGAACATGTAGGATCACAATGTACAGAGTGCTTTTATCAGACACAGAATCAGCAAGATCGGGAACACCGATAGCCATTGTAGGATCAACTTCAATTGGACAACTGGTGTCCACAGAGTCAGATGCCAATGTGTCAATTTTAACTTCAAAACAAGGATTTGAGACAGCCGAGATATTCGATGAATTTGCTTCAACAACTTACAACAGTGTGTGGTACCACACATTGGTCAAAGACATGAACGGTAATCGATTGGCATTCCACAAATACTCCGTGAATCATGGAACAAGCGATGACAGTAGCATCGAAGCATTTATATCGGACAGTGGTGTTGTAAGGAACGAGGAGTTTGATCCTGTCACTGCCGACGTTAACGTTGACGATGGGAACATCCAATTGAAACTTACAGGAGTCGATGATGGTTCTACTACTGTTACAAATTTCGCCAACGCTTACAGGATTGGAATCGGAGACAACACAACAGATTCAACCACTGGAGGCGTGGCAACGGAAGACGGCATAGTGGTTGCTGGTAACAGTGAGACCAAGATTGATCATGTTGTCGCTGAAGGTACAACACAAGGAATACTAGCGGCTGAGAGAACTGGTGCAGAATTCACGGCCAGTGAATTCAATGGTGCCATGTTTCATGTGTTAACACGTGATGTTGCCAATGGCAGTTTCGAGACACAAAAGATTTCCGTGCTTCATAATTTCAATGATGCATTCCTTACGTCATCAGCAGTTGTAAGAACAGACGTTGGAGACACACACCCAACCTACGACGCTGATGTAGTGACATCAGGTGATAGCTCATCAAAAGTTAGGTTAAGACTGACAGATGGTGATGGGTCATCAGTAACACCATCGAATTCGCTGGCTTACTACAGGATAGGTATTGGGGATAGTGACTCCACAGGCTATGTGGGAGAACTAGGTTTGGTAAATGACATTACGCATGTTGATATAATTGACAGCAGTGTGGTCAATCTTAACACATTCACAAAGGCTCCACACGCCGCGGCAAAATATTTTATAAATGTGAAAAATCAATCAACAGGTGAAACAAGCAACATAGAAGCCCTGGTCACACACGACAATACCAACGCATACATCACGTCGTACAACGAACATTTCTCAGGCAACAATAGCCTTATAACATTAACTGCGGACATTAGTGGCACTAGTGTCAGGTTAAGAGGTTCGGCAACAGCAGGTGGTAGCACAAAGGTTATTGTCCACAGGATAGTGGCGTTCGCGGACACAGAATCTGACGAGGCGACAACAGACAGCACAAGGAAAGTGATAGGAAACGTCACAGCGTCGAGTACTGCAACAACGTTTGACACTTTCCAATCCAGTGATACCGATGCTGTACACTATGTTGTGTGCGGACAGAATGGTGCAGATGAGAAATTTGTTTGCGAAGCCTCTGTTGTAACAGATGGTACAGAAGTTTTTATAGCCCAAGGTCCAAATGTTAACACAAAAGACACAGACATGTTAGAACTTTCTGCTACAATTTCGGGAGGCACGGTAAGTGTCAAAGCAAGTTCTACTTCTGGTGGTTCAACGGACGTGAGTGCTTACGCAATAAGATTAAAGGCGCCGGCTGAACAAACACAAACCATTGAAAGTTTTGCACACGCAGATTACAGAGGAGCAAAATATTACATCAGTGCAACCAGTACAGCAAACTCAGGAACTCAGAACGCAGAGGCATTGGTTGTTCACGATGGGTCAGATGCTTTTATTACAGTCTATAATGATCATTTCACGAAAGACAGGTTATTCAGTCTCACAGCAGGCATATCTGGTAGCAACGTTGTAGTCACAGCTACTGGACTTGTGGCAGACACCACAATAAGATTTTATAGAGTACGACTAGCAGATGATCAGTCCGCGGCGACTCCTCGTGCTGATGTCAAAGTTATTTCGGCCGTGACAGTTTCCAGTTCAGCCACGACAATAGACACGTTCAGCACCAACACCGACGCAGGCGCACACTATATCATAATAGGTTCGGCCAGTGACGGCAAGAGTATTATGGAGGCCACAGTAATCAGTGACGGCACAGAAGCAAGTGTATCTGAAGGGCCACAGGTCAGTACCAAAGGCACGGCACAGTTGGAACTATCTGCATCTCATTCAAGCACAACAACAACATTGCAGGCATCGTCAACATCTGGTGGTTCCACCACGGTAAACGCCTACAGGATAACATTGGCAAAACCAACCGGAACAGCCTACACAGAGATTGATTCATTCGCTCATGGAAGCACACAGGGTGCCTTGTACGTGGCAGTGACTCACCAAACCGACGACAAGTCGGCCATAGACGAGGTAATTGTGGTGACGGACGGCACGGATGCATATAACCACAGGCATGGCATCAACACTGATTCAGCAACCACGAATCTAGTCAACTGGGACACAGTAGTTGATGGCTCCAATGCTTCTGTTAGAGCAACTCTGGCAGATTCGAGAGCATCAGGAACCATAGTTGCATGGCAGGTGCACCTGGACAGGGCGGCTGGAAATCCATCAAACATAGCCACACTAGACACATTCGACAAGACTACCCACAGGGGTGCTTTTTATAATGTGTCCATATCTGATTCAAACGGAGGCACGTTGGGTAATTATGAGACCCTTGATGTTAGGGTAACACACGACGGAACAGATCCATACGTATCTGTGTTTGGAAGGACAAGTAGCACTGGTTCTGACTTGGCAACAATCACTGCAGACATAAGTGGTGACAATGTGAGGCTCAGAGGACAAATAAATACTAGTAACACGCACGAAATAACAGTAGTAAGGAGACTGATAGAAGTATAGAATATGTCACAATTGGTTTTAAATGTAGGACAAAACGCAAACGACGGAACGGGAGATACGTTACGAGACGCAATGATCAAGGTGAACACGAACTTCACCGAGATATACTCATCAGCTGGGTTTAGCCTTACAAGCATACAGGTCACAGGAAACGAGATCAGAGCCACCAGGACAAATGATGATTTAATATTCAAACCAGCAGGTTCAGGTGCTGTGAATTTTCCCGCAATCAGTATCAGTGGCAATGAAATAATAGGTACAAGGTCCAACGATGACATCAACCTAGTGCCTGCAGGAACAGGATCAGTAGTTTTCGGTTCAATCAAAATCGCTGGCACAACATTAAGTTCAGATGACTCTACAGCGATCAATATTAATGACGGTTTGGTTGTTGATGGTGATTTGTCAGTGTCTGGAACACTTTCATTTTCGGGAGCCATCACAGCAGGATCTGGATCAACGGTTGGAAATTTAACTTTGGCCGATGGATCAATAACTGATTCGTCAGGTGCTATAAGTTTCGGAAATGAAAATCTCTCAACCACAGGAACAATGACCGCCGGCTCAGGATCCACAATTGGTAATCTTACACTGGCAAACGGCTCAATTACTGACTCGTCAGGTGCGATCAGTTTTGGAAATGAAAATTTAAGTACAACAGGAACATTACAAGTAGATGGATTGTCCACACTGGGAGCATTGACAGTGACCGGTGCAGTCACATTTGGTGGTGGTGGAGTAACGGTGGACAACTTGAATTTCAATGATAACACTATTTCTTCCAGTTCAAATGCGGACATACGTTTGACACCAGGTGGCACAGGATCAGTAATCGTAGGAAGCCTTACGATAGATAACAACATCAACATAACCGACAACGAAATACAAGCAACAGCTTCGAACTCCAACTTAATATTATCACCATCAGGAACAGGGTCGGTTGTGATTGCGAAAGCAGACATCAATAGTGGTGCCATAGATGGAACAACCATCGGCGCAACAACGGCGGCGGCGGCGACTTTTACTACACTTACTGTAACACGGGCACTTACACTAGAAGGTATAACTATCGATGACAACACCATAAAGACCAACTCATCAAATGCCAATCTTGAACTATCAGGAAACAGTTCCGGAGGAGTCACAATAAGTGGTCTTACTTTCCCCACATCAGATGGAAGTGCTAACCAATTCCTTAAGACAGACGGATCCGGTGCATTATCATTTGCTACTGCTGGTGCTACATTAAACAATTCAGACCTAGTTGATGGTACAACAACAGTGGCTACTTCAGCTACTACTGTTATGAACACATTCGCTATTGACACTGTCAGGAGTGCCAAGTACTTTATATCCATAACAGATGCGACTAATAGCAGATTTGAGGTAGTAGAAGCCAATGTAACGCACGATGGATCAGATGCTTACATCAGTGTGTTTGGATCTACAACAGATCACACAGGACCATTGACGACATTCACGGCAGACGTAAGTGGAGGAAACGTTAGAATATTGGTAACAAATACGTCAAGCGACAGCACAGTATTCAAATTTCAAAGAATATCTATGGACGTATAATTTTACGTCCGGTTTATAAAATCAATAATAAATAATCATAGCAAAAAGGGGATTTAAAAATGGCGCAACAGACTATTAACATAGGATCAAGTGCAAACGACGGAACAGGTGATCCGTTAAGAACAGCATTTGACAAGATAAACGACAACTTTACAGAATTATATGGCTCTACAGCAGAAGCCAATGACTTGGTTGAGGATTCAACTCCGCAACTAGGTGGAGATCTAGATGTAAACGGAAGAAGAATTACTTCTGCAAGATCAAACGAAGACATCGTATTATTACCAAATGGTACAGGTGGAGTGGTTGCTTCGGCGATAAGAATTGCTGGAACAACAATCAGCTCTGATGACTCTAGCACGATTAACATTAATGAAGGACTAGTGGTCGATGGTACAGCATCCATAAGTGGTGCAAGTACATTGACAGGAGCAGTTACGGCTAGTTCAACCTTGGGAGTTACAGGCGCCGCAACATTGAGCTCGACTTTAGCAGTTACAGGTGCAACTACATTGACAGGTGCAGTTGTAGTAAACAACAGCGTCACTGCAACAAGTGTAACAACCAACGACATTGTGTCCAATGGTTCAAACGCAGACATCACTATAGATCCAACAGGAACTGGTGATATCAACCTTACAGCAGGTGCAGATGTTAACCTGCCAGCCAACATCGGAATGACATTTGGTGACGACGGAGAAAAAATTGAAGGTAACGGTACAAAATTAACAATATCTTCAAGTGATGCCATTGAATTAACTGCGACAACAGATGTTGTGATTCCTGCTAACGTGGGCATTACATTCGGAACTGGAGAAAAAATCGAAGGTGACAGCACAGACCTTACAGTAACATCAGGTGCAGATATCAACTTAACAGCAACAGCAGATGTAAACTTGCCTAACAACGTAGGAATGGTATTTGGTGATGATGGAGAGAAGATCGAAGGTGATGGAACAAACTTAACAATTTCATCTTCAGGACTTGCAACTATCACTGCAACAGGAAACACTGCAATTACAAATAATGCCACAGTAGGTGGAACGTTAAATGTCACAGGAACTACCACAGTTGCCGCTCTAACAACAACAGGTGCACTTACACTTGGTGGAGCAGTCGCAATAGGTGACCTAAACATATTAGCCGACGGTACAATTACAACAGATTCCAATGGTGACTTTGTAGTTGATCCAGCAGGTACAGGTGCTATTGTACTGACAGGACCTATCACTGCCACAGGCACACAGACCACAACAGGACAACTAAATGTTGATAATTTAAGATTAGATGGTAACGTCCTTTCAGCAACAGATACAAATGGTGGTATTACACTTACTCCAGACGGAACAGGTTCTGTTACACTAGGTGGGCAGATTGTTGGTGTTACTAATGAATTGAACGCAGTTGACATAGAAGTATCAGGTGTATTAAGATCAAACACAATACAGAGTGATACGTCAGACGCAGACATTAACATATCATCTCAGGGTACAGGTGCAGTTGCAATCAGTTCACAGCTTACATTGACAGGATCATTCCTGCCAGCAATACACACATTCACAGCCACGGATGCAATCACAGTGGCGGAACATGCAGGTAGAACTTTATTACTGGGTGAAGTAGGTGGTAACGCATTGGTTACTTTAACATTGCCAGATGCAACAGGAAGTGGGGCAACTTACAAATTTGTAGTTTCTGTAGCAAACACATCAAACTATGTGATCAAAGTGCCAGATGCAAACAACACAATAGCTGGTATAATGTTGTACCTAGATGAAGATGGTACGGCGGTAACAGCTTTTCCAACAGTTGCGGCATCAGATACTATTACTTTGAATGGTGGTACTACCGGTGGTATAGTTGGTGACTATCTAGAGATAGTTGACATAGCCACTGACAAGTATCATGTTAGAGGTGTTATGAGGGTGGCGTCAGGTGCCGACCCGGCAACACCATTTAGTGCCACAGTAAGTTAATAGTTAATAGCATACTATAACGCACACTATAAATCGTTGATACTCCAATAAATATCCATGTAAGGAGTATTTTAATGGCAACACCAGTGTGGACAACCACAGC
>MDTG01165419.1_pt1 | contig 29242 bp, 25 predicted proteins | sample 811421 | NCBI WGS metagenome assembly MDTG01 (sample SAMN05326645, study PRJNA326480) | marine metagenome | isolation source: seawater | place: Pacific Ocean: South East | collected 2011 | reverse complement strand
CCACACCATTCAGCCCAGAAATCAACAATTACTGGCTTTGATGATTTTAAAACATCAGAATCAAAATTACTATCTGAAGTACTGAAAATATTCATATGGAAATATAGATAATGTTTATAAATTAAATTTCAAGTATTTGCTTTTATTGCAATATTTAACCCCTCTAGATCACCAACGTGGTAAAGGGTAGATTCCATAATATTTCCGTATAATGAATTAGTGTCAATTAAATTATCCCATATTAGATTAAAAGAAAATTTATTTGCTGTTATATCTTTTAATATTTTTAAAGATAAAACCTGCAAACCAGAATAATATAATATTTTATCGGTATTTTTCCATCTTTCAACTAATTGATTTTTTAAAATAAAATCTCCATTTTTATTTATTATGCCTTGAGCTTTATTTTTTTCTATGAGTAATAATCTACATTTTTCATTTTTATTAAAGTCAGAAATAATTTTCATAACATCATTTTTATTTTCGTTTGTCCAATAAATATCACTATTGGTAACTAAAATTTCTTCATCACTATTAAAAAAAGGCACAGCATTTTTTACTCCACCACCAGTGTCCAAAATTTCTTTTTCATATGAAATAAAAATATTTTTTTTGTCTTTATAAGTTTTTTTAATAAATGTCTGAATAAGCTCATGTTTAAAATGTGTATTTATTATTATTTTTTTACAACCTAAATTAAATAAAAAATCTATGTTGTTTTGTAATAAACATTTATTATTAATTTCTACTAGGGGTTTTGGTATCTTATTTGTAAGTGGTAAAAGTCTTGTACCGAAACCTGCTGCCATTATCATTGCTGAAAAATTTCTCTTCATTCTTAATTATTTTTAATGATTTTAGAGTATAACACATTCATTTTATCATTATTAATTTTTTTCAATGAATGCAAAAGCCTCTTTTTGGTTGAGGGAATAAATTCTAAATAATAACTTTGATTAAACTTCTTAAACAACTTTATCCATGTTCCCATTAATCTAGTTTGTCTTGAGCAATTTAAAATATGATACTTTTCTTCAAATTCTCTAATCGAAGAATTTTGATTAGTATTGTTAAAATAAAATTTAATGAAATAATCATTATAACTATTATCAAATAAAATTCTTGGATTTTCTAATAAAGAAAATAAATCCCAACTACTATCTCCCCAAAAAGCATTTTGATAATCGATGATTCCACATTTAAGATGTTTTTTTTTGTGAGGAAGATAAAGTAAGTTTCCCAACTCATAATCTTTATGAACAAAATTTGTAAAATCAAAATTAATACTTTTATAAACTTTTTCCCAAATCAAATAAAAATCATCTTCTAGAGTTTTGTCTATTTTTTTATGAAAAAAATATGGATAATAAAACTCAATAAATTCAGAAATTTCTGTCTTAAATATATTGAAATTATATCTTAATAATTTGTGATTATTTTCAAATTCCAATTCATTTTTTAAAATCACAAGTGATTTTACAGCTTTGTTTAATAAATTTTTTAATTTATATTTAGATAAAATTTTATCAAATCTAAGCTTGCCAAAATCTTCCATGATCACAATATATTTTTTATCATTTGCTTCATATATTTTAGGTATAGAAATGTTTATAGATGATAAAAAAGAATATATTGATAAATATTTTTTATAATTTTCTTTTTCCTTTTTAGATTCCATGCATATAAATGAAGAGCCATCTTTTTCTAAACGAAAAAAAGTTCTATTAGATGCTTCGCTCTCAATTTTTTTGATACTAAAATCTCTATATTTAGAAGGAATATTTTCTCTAATATGATTAATATTTTTTTTGTTATGTATCATTTAAAACAATATCAATTTTTCTTTTATTAATACTCTCAATCTTAAAATTTATTTTATAATATTTTTTAATTGTAGAATTTTTAAAAATTATTTCAGGCCATTCAATTAAAGTTATATTATTTCTAACGTTTTCATAAATATCTAGCTCATGAATTTCATTGATATTTTTTATTCTATAAAGATCATAATGAAATATTTGAAAATCTTTTAATGGGTAATTAATCATTATATTAAAAGTAGGGCTTCTAATAATTTTAGCTTTATTAGATATTGAATGATTAATAAAAATTTCTTTAATAAAATATCTTGCAAAAGTTGTTTTGCCTGATCCTAATTCGCCACAAAGAAATATTACATCACCTAATGAAACTGATTTAGCTAACTTATTAGCTATTACTTCTAGATTTTTTAAATCTGCAATTTCTGAAATTTTATTAAACAAATTTCATAATTAATCTAGAATGCTTTTTTAAATTCCTCAATTAAATCAGTTTTTTCCCAAGTAAAATGACCTTCTTGAGTTGGCATTCTTCCAAAGTGTCCATAAGCAGAAGTCGGCACATAAATAGGATTGCTTAATTTTAAATGCTCTCTAATACCTCTTGGACTTAAATCAAATAATTCAGGAATAATTTTTTCAATTTTTTTCTCATCAACTTTATTAGTTCCATTTGTATTTATATAAATTGAAAGTGGTTTTGATACGCCTATTGCATAAGATAGCTGAATTATACACTCATCTGATAAACCAGCTGCAACTATATTTTTTGCTAAATATCTTGCTGCATAAGCTGCTGATCTATCAACTTTGCTAGGATCCTTTCCAGAAAATGCGCCACCACCATGAGGAGCTGCTCCCCCATATGTATCTACTATAATTTTTCTACCAGTAAGGCCTGAATCTCCATCTGGTCCACCAATTACAAAGTTTCCTGTTGGATTTACATAAAACTCTTCGTCATTAAGTTCTTGCATCAATTCAGAAGGGATGCAGTCATTAACAATTGGTTTGACTACTTCTTTTATTTGGGAAGGAGTTAAACCCTCTTTATGTTGAGTGGAAACAACTACAGATGTTACTTTTGTAGGTTTTCCATTTTGATATTGCATTGTGATTTGGCTTTTTGAGTCAGGCTCAAACTCTGTTCTACTACCATCTTTTCTTAATTCAGCCATTTTTAATAATATCTGATGAGAATAATGAATTGGTGCTGGCATCAAAGTGTCAGTATCATTACAAGCAAAACCAAACATAATTCCTTGATCTCCTGCGCCCTCATCTTTATTACTCCCTGAGTCAACTCCCATAGCTATATCAGAAGATTGTTCATGTAAGTGATAATCAATGTTACAATTTTTCCAATGAAATCCGTCTTGTTCATATCCAATATCTTTTATGCATTCTCTTACTTGTGAAATAATTTCTTCTTTATTAATTGAAGGGCCTCTAATTTCTCCAGCCAAAACAACTTTATTGGTCGTAGTAAGAGTTTCGCAAGCTACTCTTGATAAAGGGTCTTTTGATAAATAAGTATCAACAACCATATCAGAAATTCTATCACATACTTTATCAGGATGGCCCTCTGAAACAGATTCACTTGTAAACAAATAATCTCTTTTCATTATTTTCCTCCTACTTAATTATTAATAGCGATACGTATCATCCTTAAAAGGACCTTCTTTTTTAACGCCAATATATTCTGCTTGTTTATCTGTTAATTTTGTTAGCTTAGCTCCTACTTTTTTTAAATGTAGAGTAGCAACTTTTTCATCTAAATGTTTTGGTAAAACATAAACTTTATTTTCATAATTATTATAATTTTCCCAAAGTTCAATTTGTGCCATAACTTGATTTGTAAAGGATGCACTCATAACAAAACTTGGGTGACCAGTAGCATTTCCTAAATTTACTAATCGCCCTTGTGATAAAAGTAGTAATTTTTTTCCATCAGGAAATTCAATTTCATCTACCTGAGGCTTGATTTCTTCAGATTTATAATTTCTTAGTGCCTCTGTTTGTATTTCATTATCAAAATGACCGATATTACAAACTATTGCCCTATCATGCATTTTTCTCATATGCTCAAGTGTTATAACATCTGCATTACCAGTAGCAGTCACAAAAATATCGCCATAAGAACATGCATCATCCATCGTTACAACTTCATATCCTTCCATCGCAGCTTGCAATGCATTAATTGGATCAATTTCAGTAACACAAACTCTTGCACCTGCTCCTCTTAAACTTGCTGCCGAACCTTTACCTACATCTCCATAGCCTGCAACTACTGCAATTTTACCAGCCATCATAACATCAGTGCCTCTTCTAATTCCATCTACTAAGCTTTCTTTACATCCATATAAATTATCAAACTTTGATTTAGTTACTGAATCATTTACATTTATAGCTGGAACTTTTAATAGATTATTTTTTTCCATGTCTTTTAATCTATGAACACCTGTTGTTGTTTCTTCTGATAAGCCTTTTATATCTTTTAATAGATCTGGATATTTTTCATGTATAATTTTTGTAGCATCTCCACCATCATCTAAAATCATATTTGGCTTCCAACCATTTGGTCCTTCAAGAGTTTTTTCAATGCACCACCAAAACTCTTCTTCATTCATTCCCTTCCAAGCAAATACTGGTATACCTTTTGAAGCTATAGCTGCAGCGGCCTGATCTTGAGTAGAAAAAATATTACATGAGCTCCATCTCACTGATGCTCCCAAATCAATTAATGTTTCTATTAAAACTGCTGTTTGAATTGTCATATGCAAACAACCAACAATTTTAGCTCCTTTAAGGGGTTTATTATTTTTATACTCTTCTCTTAATGCCATTAAACCAGGCATTTCAGTTTCAGCTATTGCGATTTCTTTCAAACCCCATTCTGACAGTGAAATATCTTTTACCTTATAGTCCATTAAATTATAATTATTATTAAATTGATTTATTCTTTTAACGGTAAATTTATCTCAAAACAAGCACCAAGATACTGTTGAAATTTAATATCACTTAATTTTATTGACCCTGAGAAGCTTTCAATGATTTTTTTTGCTATAGACAAGCCAAGGCCTGAATGTTTGTCTTTCTTAATCTCTCTATCAGTGTAAAATCTCTCGAAAACCTTATTTTTTATGTTATCTGCAATACCTGGACCTTGGTCTACAAAGTAAATTGTAAGATTATCTTTATTAATTTTTTGTTTAATTAATATTTTTGAATTTTTTGGACATATAGAAAAGCTATTCATAATTAAGTTAATAAATACTTGAGCTAGTTTTTGTTTATTAGCATAAATTTTAATATGTTTTTTTTCAACTTCTAGAATAATTCTAATGTTTTTTTCATTATCTTTATAGGATTCTAAGAGCTCCTCCAGAAAATTATTAATATCAAAATTTGTAAATAATTCATCTTCAATTTCTACTCCAGTAACAGCATATTTAGAAATGTCATCAATTAATATATTAATTCTCTCAATATCTTTTTGCATATTTTTTAATAATAAATTTTTTTTACTATGAGGAATTTTATCATCAACTAAAACTTCATTTGAATTTTTTAAACTTGCTAATGGATTTTTTAATTCATGAGAAACATCGGCTGCAAAACCTCTAATTTCATTAATCTGATTCTTTAAATCTTCTGACATACTCTTAATATCATCACTCAAAACTCCAATTTCATCTCTTCTGTTAGGATAATTTAATTTCATAGTATTTTTATTTGATTTATCTCTCTCGGATCTTAGAATTTTAGAAAGTGTATTAATTGGAGAAACTATACTTTGTGAAAAAAGGAATGAAAATAAAAACATAATAAAAATAATTATTATAAAAAGGTTATTTAGATTTAGTGAAATTAAACCATTCTCAAAGTTTTCATTATTTAATATACTTGAAATTATAACAACTCCATAAATATTATCATTTTTTACAATTGGGGAAGAACTTACAAGTATAGTGTTTTTGTTATCATCATTATATAAATAAGAATAATTAGAATTTTTTTTAATAGTTTCTTTTACTAAAAAAATATCTCTTTTATCTTTCTCAATACCTATTTTTGAAAGATATTTATTATTATAAAATCTTTGCAAATAATTAAAAAATTTAAAATAGTTATTTTTATATTGATTATATAAGTCATCTTTCTCTACTGAATCTTTAATATATGAATCTTCTTTTGAAATAAAAATATCTAAATTATATAAATTTTGTTTAACATCAATTTCAAGAACATCTTCAGAAATAAAAATATCATCAGTATCAGCAAATTTAATCCAAGAATCATCGTATATCTTAACGCTATAATCACTATATAAGTAATTTTCTAATAAATATTTTTGTGTAAAAGTAGGATCCAACTTTGGCTCTGAATATATTTTTTCAGCACAATCATCATTTATACTAGCTGAATTTAATTCACACTTTTCCAAATTAAATTGAGCAAGTTTTCTGACAGCATTATTACTTAAAAAATTTGTTATTTCATTAGATTGATTAGCAACTTTTTCAATTTGATTATTTAAATTATTGTTATTAGATAATAAAAAATAGTTAATTAATAACAAAAAAATGGAGCCAATAACTGCAGTAAATATATTTATAATTATTAACTGCGTTTTTAAAGAATAATTGGATAAAGTGATATTTTTTAAAAAATTACTCACGCCATGAATAGCCTGAGCCATAACGTGTTTTTATTTGATCAAAATTAGAGTCATATAATTTAAATTTTTTTCTCAACCTTTTAATATGACTATCAATAGTACGATCATCTACATATATCTTATCACCATACATAGAGTCCATTAATTGATTTCGATCTTTTATTACTCCTGGTTGTTTTGCAAGACATGTAATTAGATTAAATTCTGCTACAGTTAGATCAATAATCTTATTTTTCCAATAACAAAGCTGTTTTGAATTATCAAGTTCCAAGTCTTCTATTTTTGTAATTTGTCTATCATCCTGCTGTTTATTGTTTTTATCAAAACGATTAGAATGAATTCTCAATACAGTTCTAATTCTTTCATTTAATAGTTTTTGGGAAAAAGGTTTTTTTATATAATCAGCAGCGCCCATCTTTAAACCAATTATTTCATCTTGTTCTTGATTTTTTGAAGTTAGAAAAATAATAGGCATATTTCGTAATTCTATATTTTTACTATTTCTAACTTTTTCAAGTAATTCGTTACCGTTCATTCTAGGCATTTTAATATCAAAAAGGCCTAAATCATACTTTTTACTTTCTAAGCCTCTAATAGCTTCTTCACCATTATTATATGTATCAACTTCAAAACCTTCAGTCTCAAGAGCTAAAGAAACTGAAGTTAAGATATTGGGTTCATCATCTACAAGAGCTATATTAGTCATTTTTTAAATTATTTAGAATCATCGTATTTAAGTTTTATGGCAAATTTAAGTTTTTATTAAATATTTGAAAATTATTTTTTAAATATAAATAATAATTCACAGTTTCTACAAATACTATTTTCAGTAATATCAATTAGTTGACTAAAAAAATCAATAATTTTATAACAAAAAAATTGACTATATATTAAAATAATTTATGTTCATGTTTTGTTCTTATTGCGATATTAAGTAAATGTTGTATTGTCTGTGTATTGGCAGCACTACATTTTGTGTATATCTCCAATAATTTATAAATATAAAATGAGCGTTTGATTAAAGAAAATGACACAAAAATCTTCTCCCATTAAAGAAAATATTAAAAATATAAACATTCTCAGTTTGAGTGTTATTAGAAGAGATGGTCTTATAACGCCTTTTAAATCAGATAAAATATTTAATGCTATTAAAAAAGCATTTCTTGCTCAAACCAAAATTCGAAATAACAAAATCAAAGATAAAGAGCAAAAAGAAAACATTCATAAAACTGTAGAAGAATTAACTAATAAAGTTGTTGCTGCTTTAACTCGAAGAATTGCTGATGGAGATATGATTCATATCGAAGATATACAAGATCAAGTTGAATTAGCGCTTATGAGAGATGAGCATCACAAAGTTGCAAGAGCATATGTCCTATATAGAGAGCAAAGAGCAGCATCAAGGTACCATACAAAAAAATTAAAAGAACAAGTTGGGGGAAAAGTTTCTTCCATGATGGTTACAAAAAGAGATGGCAAATTAGAGCCAGTTTCTCTTGATAAAATTACTAATAGAGTTTCTGTACTATCAACAGGCTTAGCTATTGATCCAATTACAGTTGCTCAAAAAGCTATTCCTGGCCTTTATAATGAAATTACTAGTGCTGAAATTGATAATTATCTTGCTGAAACAGCTGCTTCTTTAACTGTAGAACATCCTGATTACTCTTATCTTGCTGCTAGAATAAAAGCAAATGCTCTGCATAAAGAAACTCCTGGGTTTATTATTACTACAAAAAATCTTTATGAAGATGGGTTATTAAGAGATGATTATTACAAAAAAGTTATTGAGAATACTGAGTCGATTGAGTCAATTATAGATTACGATAGAGATTATAAGTTTGATTATTTTGCTTTTACAACTTTAACAAGGGCATATTTATTAAAATTTGAAAACAAAACAATTGAAAGACCTCAGGATCTGTGGATGAGAGTTGCTTTGACCGTTTCATGCAATGATTTCAATTATGAAAAAGTTAAAAAAACATATTTAGCTTTATCAAATGGTTTATACACTCATGCTACACCTACTTTATTTAATAGTGGACTAAAAATGCAACAATTATCATCATGTTTTTTAATTGGAATGGAAGATGATTCTATTGAAGGTATATTTAATACAATTAAAGATTGCGCACTAATATCAAAAACAGCTGGTGGAATAGGCATGCATGCTCATAATATTAGAGCTGGTGGAAGTAGAATAAAATCTACAAATGGTAAATCTAATGGATTAATCCCTTTTTTAAAAATATTTAATGAAACAGCAAAATCAGTTGATCAAGGTGGAGGAAAAAGAAAAGGATCTTTTGCTATTTATCTTGAACCTTGGCATGCAGATATAGAAAAATTTCTTGAACTAAGAAAAAACACTGGTGCAGAAGAATTTAGAGCGAGAGACCTGTTCTATGCTTTATGGATACCTGATCTTTTTATGAAGAGAGTTGAAAATGACGAAGAATGGACGCTTATGAGTGAACATGAATGTCCTGGGTTATCCGACAATTATGGAAAAGATTTTGAAAAATTATACACAAAATATGAAAATGAATTTTCTCACCTGCAAAAAATTAAAGCAAGAGATTTAATGTCTAAAATTATTGAAGCTCAGATAGAAACAGGCCAGCCGTATATGCTTTATAAAGACTCAATAAATGAAAAATCAAATCAAAAAAATATTGGAGTAATTAAATCATCAAATCTTTGTGCAGAAATTGTTGAGTATTCTGAAAAAGATCAAACTGCGGTATGTAATCTTGCATCAATTGCTTTACCTAAATTTGTAAATAAAAAAGACAATACTTATGATTATAAACAACTTTATAAAGTTGCAAAATTAGCAACAAAAAATCTCGATCAAGTAATTGATATAAATTTTTATCCTACCAATAAAACTGAAAAATCAAATAATTTACATCGGCCAATTGGACTAGGAATACAGGGTTTGGCAGATGTTTATTTTAAATTAAACATACCATTCGACAGTGAAAAGGCTATCGAGATAAACAAAAAAATATTTGAATCAATTTATTATGGGGCGATAGAATCTTCAGTTGAACTTGCTAAAGAAAAAGGATTTTATTCATCTTATGAAGGATCTCCTTTATCTAAAGGTTATTTTCAATTCGATCTTTGGGATGAAAAACCATCAGATTTGTGGGATTGGGACATATTAAGAGAAAAAGTAAAAAAATATGGCGTAAGAAACTCTCTTACAACTGCTTGTATGCCTACAGCATCAACGGGCATAATTTTAGGCAATACAGAAACCTTCCAAATTCAAACTTCAAACATATATAAAAGACAAACATTATCAGGAGAATTTTTACTAGTTAATAGATATTTAGTAAAACAACTTAGTAAAAGAAATTTATGGGATAAGAATATGAGAGACAATATTATTTTGGAAAATGGTTCAGTGCAAAATATACCTAATTTTCCTGAAGACTTAAAAAAGATATATAAAACTGTTTGGGAAACTTCTCAAAAAACAGTTATAGATATGGCAGCTGACAGGGCTCCATTTATTGATCAAACTCAATCAATGAATTTGTGGCTCTCTGACCCAACTTTTGGAAAAGTTAATTCGATGCATATGTATGCATGGAAAAAAGGTTTAAAAACAGGCATGTATTACTTAAGAAGTCGTTCTGCTGTAGATGCAGTAAAAGTAACTGTATCGTCTGAAAAAAAGCTTAAAGAAGATTTTCTTAACAAAAATGCTTCCAATGAACAAGAAGAGTGCTTAACATGCAGTGCTTAAAATAATATAAGTTTATAAATGATATCTAAAGGTTGTAAGTCTATATTTCCAATTAAACATCAAGAAATTTGGGATAGATATAAGCAACATATTCAAGCCTTTTGGACGCCAGAAGAAGTTTCATTACAAGACGATTTAAGAGATTTACAAACATTAAACGACGGAGAAAAACATTTTATTAAAAATGTGTTGGCTTTTTTTGCTAATTCGGAAGCTATGATTAATGAGAATCTTGCAAGTAGATTTTATAAAGAAATACTTATACCTGAGGCTCGTTGTTTCATTTCAGTTCAAATGCTTAATGAATCAATTCATGCAGAAATGTATGCTCTTCAAATTGAAGCTTATGTTAAAAACGTAGAAGAAAAAGAAAGACTTTTTTCTGCTATAGAAAATGTTTCTTGTATAAATCGTAAAGCCAAATGGGTATCAAAGTGGCTAAATGGTAATCAAAATTTATTGACTAGATTAATTGGTTTTGGTCTTGTTGAAGGACTTTTTTTTGCGGGATCTTTTTGTTCAATCTATTATTTTAGAAAAAGAGGTTTATTGCCAGGTTTAGCTTTATCAAATGATTGGATAGCAAGGGATGAAGGGATGCATTTTAGTTTTTCTTCACTAATGTTTAAAACATTAAGAGATAAATTCAATAATGGAACATTATCTGATTCAGATGTGAAAGATATGGATTTAATAACAGGTAATGTTGATCAATCTGAATTTGAAGAAATAGTTAAAGAAGCTGTATCTTTTGAAAAAGAATTTGTAACTGCTGCTCTTCCAGTAGATCTAATCGGAATGAACAAAGAATTAATGTGTCAGTATGTCGAGGCTGTTGCTGATAGAATCGCAGATTTATTTGAATTTGAAAGAGTGTTTAATACTGAAAACCCATTCGATTTTATGCGAGCTTTAGACGTCCAAAATGTTACAAATTTCTTTGAAAAACGTGTTTCTGAATATCAAAGACCAAAGGATAGAGCTCTTGCCTTTGATGAAGCTTTTTAAAATGGAAGTTGAAATTTATTCTAAAACTAACTGCGGTTATTGTGATAGAGCTAAAATGAGATTACAAAAATATAATCCTAAGATTCATATGTTGGATAAAGATTACTCAAAAGATGATTTTTTTAAAAAATTTCCAAATGCCAAAACATTTCCTCAAATTATCATAGATAATAAGCATGTTGGTGGATACCATGAATTAGAAAAATGGTTAGCTTTTAATATTCCTGATCAAGATTTTTAATTAATATCCTTTTTTTTTCTATTATAAACTTTTTTACTTTTAATTTTTCTTTGTTTGTATTTAGGAGTTCGCAAATCTTTAGCAATTGGGTTTTGTTTTTTTTTATTTTTTTTAATCACTTGTTTGTACAAAATATTTTTTTCTTCCAAGTTTTGTATTTAAAGAAAACATGCCTTTATTAATGCGACTCTCCCCAATTATTTCCTACTCCATAATCTACGATTAAAGGTATATTAAAATCTTTATAATCCAAATGGTTATTTTCCATAATATTTTTAATTAATGAAATGCTTTCATCTAAATATTTATTTTCTATCTCAAAAACTAATTCATCATGCACTTGAAGAAGCATTTTAGCATTAATTTTTTTAGAAATAATATTCTTGTGAATCTCAATCATAGCAAGTTTAATTATATCTGCAGCTGTTCCTTGAATTGGAGCATTAATAGATTGTCTTTCAGCAAATCCTCTTACAGCAAAATTTTTATCATTAATTCCCTTGATATTACATCTTCTGCCGAAAATTGTTTGAACATAATTATTTGTTTTAGCAAAATTAATTTGATATGCCATATAATCTTTAATTTTTGGATATTTAGCAAAATAATCTTCAATATATTTTTTTCCTTCAGTATTTGAGATTGATAGCTGTTTGGCTAAGCCATAAGGACTAATGCCATAAATAATGCCAAAATTAATTGCTTTAGCTTTTCTGCGATGCTCACTAGAAATATCCTTATCTTTTAAATTAAAAATTTGTTTTGCAGTAGATGAATGAATATCATCACCCCTAATAAATGCATCAGTAAAATTTTTATCTTTAGATATTTCAGCAGCTAACCTTAATTCAATCTGAGAATAATCAAAGCTTACAAGCTTATTATTCTTTTCTACTATAAATGCGTTTCGAATTTTTTTACCATTTTCTGTTCTAATTGGGATATTTTGAAGATTTGGATCATTAGAACTTAATCGACCCGTCAATGTGGTGGCTGTTGCATATGAGGTATGAACACGAGAAGTTTTTTCTTCTGCTTGATCTAAAAGAGCATCGGTATAAGTAGTTCTCAATTTTGTTAATTCACGCCACTCTAAAACAAGTTTAGCTATTTCATATCCTTGATGTGATAATTCCTCTAAAATTCCAGAATCAGTTGAATAAGTTCCTGTTTTTGTTTTTTTGCCTCCCTTAATACCCATATCTATAAAAAGAATTTCACCTAATTGCTTAGGTGAAGCAATATTAAATTCTGTTTTTGATAAACTAAATATTTTTTTTTCTAATTTTAAACTTTGATTTTTAAATTCTTGGCTTAATTGATTTAAATATTTTTTGTCTATTTTTATACCATTATTCTCCATTAAGCATAATGTATTGATTAAAGGTCTATCAATTTTTTCATAAATGAAAGAATTCTTCTCTATTATAATTCTTTTTTGTAAAGATTGAAAAAGTTTGAATGTGATTAGAGCATCTTCTCCTGCATACTTTGTTGCTTCTTTTATATCTACATAATCAAATGTTATTTGTTTTTTGCCTGAGCCAACAATTTCTTTAAATTTTATAGTTGAGTGATTAAAATGTAAAAAAGCCAGATCATCCATTCCATGTCGAGTCAATCCATTATCAAGAGCATAAGACATCAACATTGTATCTGAAATAGAGTTAAATTTAATTCCATATTTATCTAATATTCTGATATCATATTTTAAATTTTGGCCAATTTTTAAAATGCTTGAATCAAAACATATTGATTTTAAGAACTCTATAATTTTTTTTTCTGAAATTTGTTCTTCTAATATTTTGCCATTATTAATATCTTTATGATTAATAGGTATGTAATAAGCTTTATTAACATCAAAACACAATGAAACTCCAACAAGAATTGCCTCTTCAATATTTAAAGAATTTGTTTCAGTATCGATAGAACAATAGCCTAATCTATCTATTTGATTAAAAATTAATTTAAGCTCTTCATTTTTTTTAACTGTTATATATTTTGGTTTAAATTTATTATTTTGTTCATTTGAAATATTTGTATCTTTTTTTATAAAAGAATTGTTTTGTATACGACTAATGATTGTTTTAAATTCTTGATTCTTCAAAAATTGATTAATTGTTTCAGAATTATCTTCAATATTTTTATATGGAATCACCTTTTCTATAGGAAGTGTTAATGAAACATTATTATCTAATTTTACAAGTTTTAGACTAACTCTTATTGCCTCAATTGAATTTTTTAAAATATCTCTTCTTTTTTCCTGTTTTATCTTATCTATATTTTTTATAAGAGATTCAATATCGCCAAATTCCTTTATTAACTCCAAAGCAGTTTTAGGTCCAATGCCAGGAGCTCCAGGTATATTATCTACTTTATCTCCAGTAAGTGCCTGAATTTGAATAACTTTGTCTGGTTTAACACCAAATTTTTCTACAACTTCAGAAATACCGATTCTTTTATTTTTCATTGGATCTAGCATTTCAACTTTATCATCGACCAATTGCATTAGATCTTTGTCTGAAGAAATTATTAATGAGTCTAAGCCTTCCTTTTTTGCAAGTTTTGCGTAAGTTGCAATAATATCATCAGCTTCATACCCCTCTAATTCTATCTGAGGTATTTTAAAAGCTTTTACTGCTTGTTTTATTAAATCAAATTGCGGTATTAAATCTTCAGGAGTCTCTCCTCTATTCGCTTTATATTCAGGAAAAATTTTGTTTCGAAAATTTTCTCTAGCTGCATCAAAAATTACTACTAATTTTTCATCACGATAATCTTCAATCAACTTCACAAGCATATTAGTAAATCCAAAAACCGCATTAATAGGTGTACCGTCTTTTTTACTCATTGGAGGTAGAGCATAATAAGCTCTGAATATATATCCTGAACCATCTATAAGTATTAATCTATTATGTTTATTCATCTTATTAAAAAGTATATAGTTTATTAATCTAAAAATGTCCGAATATAATTTTTCAATTAAAGCCAAAAATCTTAATAAAACATTTAAAAATAAAAAATATAAAGACATTAAAGCATTAGAGGGTTTTGATATAAGTATTGCTAAGGGTTCCATTTATGGATTGCTTGGCCCTAATGGGGCAGGAAAGTCGACTTTCATAAATATTTTAGGTGGCTTAGTAATAAAAGACTCAGGAAATGTAGAAATTTGTGGCCTTAATATTGATACACATTCTAAAGAAAGCAGAAAAAAAATTGGAATAGTGCCTCAAGAGCTAAATATAGATCCTTTTTTTACTCCAATAGAATTATTAGAATTACAAGCTGGTCTATATGGCGTTAAAAAAAAAGATAGAAAAAGTGAAGAAATTTTAAATAATGTTGGTTTGTTAGAACAAAGAAATGCATATGCAAGAACGCTTTCTGGAGGTATGCGAAGAAGATTACTTGTAGCAAAAGCATTAGTTCATGATCCTGAAATTATTATTTTAGATGAACCAACTGCGGGTGTTGATGTAGAGTTAAGAAAAAATTTATGGAAATATATTAAAAACTTAAATCAAAAAGGGAAAACGATATGTCTTACAACTCATTATTTAGAAGAAGCTGAAATTTTATGTGATTACATAACAATTATTGACAAGGGTAAAATTCTTGCCAGCAATACTAAAAAAAACCTTTTAAATCTAATAGGGAAGAAAACAGTAAGTTTTATGCTTAATTCAAAAATAAAATTACCTCAAGAATTAGAAAGATATAATCCTACTTTGAATGAAAAAGAATTATTAATAAATTATGATAAAAAAGATACAACATTAAAAGAAATTATCGATATTTTAAATAGAGGTAAAATTTCTTTCTATGAGATAAACACTTACGAAAGTGATTTAGAAGATGTTTTTATAAACCTAATAAAGAACAATGCTAAATAAGGTTAATTTCTTTTTCATTTTTTTTATATCAATTTTGCCACTTAGTTTTATCACTGGACCTGCAATACCTGATTTAACTATAGTTTTTGGAGGAATCTTTCTTATATTTTATTCATATTATAAAAAGACTTATCAAGAAATTTTAAACAATTCACTTTTTAAATTTTCAATTATTTTTTGGTTTTTTTTATTATTTATAAGTTTTTTTTCGCAAAATATTGTACTTGCATATAGAGACTCAATAATCTTTATAAGATATTTAGTATTGCCAATAATATTGGTATTTTTAATATATAATAATAAAAATATTCTAAAATTTACAACCGGTTTAATTTTTGTATTAGTCATTTTAGTTTGTTTTGATTGCATATTTCAATTTTTAAATTATGACCCTGAGTTTGGCTTCGGTAAGGATTTATTAGGCTTTACACCTGATTGGTATGGCAGACTTAACGGACCTTTTTACCAAGAATTAATTCCAGGAGCATACATTTCTAAATTTGGACTTATTGGATTAGCTTTCGCTCTTGTATTTTTCAAAAATAAAAGATTGCAAAATTATTTAAGTATATTTTATTTAACTTTAATAGGTGTAGTGACTTATATATCCGGTGAGAGAATGGCTTTAGCTACATTTATGTTGGGCTTAACTTTTCTTTTTATTTTTTATAGTAAAAAAAGAATTATTTTTTTTATATCAATATTACTAATATGCTTAATTAGTTTATTTATTAATAAAAATCATCCATTTTATAACGATTATAAGATTTTAGAGTCAACACCATACCATTTAGGTCTTAAGATTGAAAAAAGTTTTCAATGTAAAGAAAATAAAAAGCTAACATGTAACAAAATAATAAACTTACAGCCTAGTTTTGTTGAAGTATTAAAAAATTTTAATGAATCTCCTTATGGACAAATTTATTCCTTATCACTCAAAATGTTTTCTGATCACAAATTGCAAGGAATAGGTTTAAATAATTTTACTTATTTATGTGAAAATGACGATCGCTATAAAGATAAGATAAAAAATTATAATTGTGTTAGTCATCCTCATAATATTTATTTACAATGGTTGGTTGAAGCTGGAATATTTGGGATAATTTTCTTTGTATTATATTTGTATTTTGTTGTTCAATTTATTTTAAAAAATAATTTCAATAAATTTAGTTTTCTATCATTAGCAAATTTACTAATTATTTTTTGGCCAATAATGTCAACTGGTAGTTTATTAAAAAATTGGAATGGTGTTAGTACTTTTTTTTTAATTGGTTTATGTTTAAGTTTAAGTAGGCTTAAAAAATAAATTTGATAAATCTATTTTTATATTTTTTATTAAAAATTTTACTAATTTGTTTTGATATGTATAAACCAATAATAAAACCTAATATTACAGTATAAATTTTACCATTGCCCTTACTAAAAAGACTACCCAAAAATATAAATATAAAAATCATTGAAGAAGAAATGATTTTTCTATGGATGCCTATAAAGAGGCCAATTATTCCTGAAAAAATTATCATAAGGGTTTTTCCAATGCCCATACCAAAATAGGATCCTATAAAGACCATATAGAAAAAGGAAAAAAATATTGATAGAGATGTAGATAATTCATTATCAATAAATCTTGTTTTAAATAGATAGTAATAACTTTTTATGCCATCTATCCACGTAATTTTTTTTCCTTCTTTTACTGATCTTGCAAAATAAGATATGCCATATTCAAAAATATCAATATTGTTTTTTGCAATTTGTGTGGCCAAATCTATTTCGAATCCAAAATCTTTAATTTTTAAATGAATTTTATTTTTTAAATTTTTAGTTATTATTTTAGTTCCACAATGGACATCACTGATAGATTGAAAAAAAAGTATATTAAAAATTAACGAATTAATTCTTCCTATAAATTCATTTATAAAATTATTATTTCGTTTTAATTTTCCTGAAAGATACCTAGAGCCAAATATACACTGAATATTATTATCATTTTTTATAATCTTATACATTTCTAAAGAATCCTTACTGTCTAATTCAAGATCCGAGTCTTGAAATAAAATGTAATCACCTTTTGATAAATTTAAACCTTGATGTATTGCATTACCTTTTCCTGAATTGTTTTTGATATCAATAAATATATTTTTTTGTTGATCTTGTTGCTTAATATAATTATCAATCCATTCTTTAGAACCATCTGTAGAACCATCATTAACAAAAATATATTCAACCTCTTCATTCTTAAAAGAATCTTTTAAATTTTTTACAAATGTTTCCAAGTAATGAATTTCATTAAAGATAGGAATAATAATAGAAATCATATTTGATTATTCCTTTGGAGCATGTTTGTTTAATATTCTTTGTAGAGTTCTTCTATGCATTCTTAATCTTCTTGCTGTTTCTGAAACATTTCTATTACACTGTATAAAAATCCTCTGAATATGCTCCCATTTTACTCTATCCACAGTCATAGGATTCTCAGGAAATGGGGGAAGCATATCTTCAGAATTAATTAAAGCATCATATATTTGATCAATTTCTGCAGGTTTAGGCAGATAATCAATAGCTCCAGTTTTAATTGCAGCTACCGCTGTTGCTATATTGCCATATCCTGTTAAAAGAAGTGACCTAGTGTTAGGGTTTGAGAGTTTAATAATTTTAATTATTTCAAGTCCTGAACCATCTTCTAATCTCATGTCGACAATTGCATAATTAAATTTTTTTTCATTAATTCGTTTTATAGAGCTTTTGGCATCACCAAAGGTTTCTACATTAAAGCCTTTTTTTTCCATAGATCTTGCGAGTCTGTCTCTAAATGGCAAGTCATCATCAATTATTATTAAATCATTGTTCATTTTCTAAATATTTTCTTTTTATTTGAATTTCTATATTGGATCCATTCGAATTAACATTGTTTTTAAAATAAACTTTACCTCCTATATTTTCCACAAGGTTTTTAGTGATAAAAATACCGAGACCCATTCCACTACTATTATTGAAGGAAATATAAGGTTTTCCTATATTATCTAGAACCTCTTGTTCAAAACCATTACCATCATCAATGATATTTAATTTAATAAATTCTAAATCCCAATAAATATTAGCATTTATTTCTTTTTTAGCATGTTGAGCTGCATTTTGGATTATATTCCCAATTGCATACATAACTTCATTAACAAATTTAATATTTGGTTCATTTTCTTTTGTTAAATAATTTATATTTAACTTAAGTTTTTTATTATTAAATTTTTCGAAATTTAATTTAATTAAATTTGACATAGTTGTTATATCAAAAAAATCATCTTTTAGATTTTGAGGATTTGTTGATAATCTTAATAATATTTCCCTACATCTTTCAGCTTGAGATTTTAACAAATCAAGTTCCTTAATCATATTCTTATTTTTAATTAAATCTTTATCAGTTTTAAAATCATCAAGAATTAAAAATATAGTATTTAAAGGAGTACTTAATTCATGAACTGCTGCAGCACTTAATGAACCAATTGCAGATAATTTTTTTTGATTTTCTAGAGCTGCACTAGTAGTATTTAATGCATTTGAAATATTTCTTGCTGAACTTGCAAAAATGTAAACATAAACAGCAATAAATATAAGTGATATTATTAATGACATAACTAATCCATAAGTAAAAAGATACGGAACATCAAAATTACCTGGCCACTGAATTTTAATATAAAACTTACTAATAATAGCTACTATAAAAATAGATAAAGATGATAAAATTATTGAAAAAACAATTGGAAGATATGAGGCAGAAATAATTAAAGGAGCAATAAGTAAAAAAGAAAAAGGATTATAAATTCCTCCTGTTAAATATAATAAAATTGCTAATTGTATAGTATCATACAAAAGAAAAAAAAATGCTTCTTTATCTGATAAATAGTTTGTGTTGTTTTTAAAATAGAAACTGAAAATGTTAACAAGGATTGATGTAAATACAATCAACAAACATATAAAAAAAGGAATGATTACATTAAAGTAATAATAAGATATAAGTATTGCAAATAATTGACCAATTATTGCAACCCACCTAATTTTGATAAGGTTGCTTAATAATATTTTATTTGAAAAAGAATTTAAAACTGAAACCATTTAATGTTGAGATAATTAGATATCCAGATTTGCAACTTTTAAGGAATTTTCTTGGATAAAATTCCTTCTCCCTTCTACCACATCGCCCATGAGTGTTTCAAAAAGATTATTTGCTTCTTTGCCTTCATCATTTTTAACAATAAGCAAATTTCTTGAATTCTTATCTAATGTTGTCTCCCACAATTGTTCAGGATTCATTTCTCCCAACCCTTTATATCTATTTATTTGAATGCCGGACTTGCCTATTTCTAGAACCTTTTCAATTAAATCAAGTGGTCCGTGGATATCATATTCCTGAGATTTATTCTTAATAATTCCACATCTAAAAGTTTTATCTTCAATAGGGTAAAAATTGTTCATAAGTTTTAATCTTATATTATCTAATTCTTTCGCTTCAGGAGTAATTAGAAACTCTTTATCTATATAATATAATTCTTTAATCCCTCTAATTTCTCTAGTTATCTTTAAAGTAAAATTTTCGTAAATTACTTCCCAGCCTTTTTCACCAATTTCTGATGTAACATTAAGTCGACCTTGAAGAAGTTTAGCCATTTGTTCACCAATTTGAGGATCGTTGATATTTTCTTGATGCAATGCTTTCATTACTGAAGCTAATTCAATTACTTTTTTATTATCAATTCTTCTTAATAAAGGTAAAATAAGTTTTTGAGATTGTTTAGCTAAATTAATTATTTCTTTAAGAGAATCTCCAAATATTGGATGGAATGTTTTATCACTTTGATATTGGAGATAAGTTGAGTCCTTTAGGCCTTCATCAATTAAATATTCTTCCATTTCCTGTTCATCTTTTTTATAAACTGTAGAAGTACCTTTTTTAATTCGATAGAGAGGTGGTTGAGCTATATATAGTCTCCCAGTATCAATTATTGGCATCATATGTCTGTAAAAAAAAGTTAATAGTAGGGTTCTAATATGACTTCCATCAACATCTGCATCAGTCATTATAATAACTTTGTGATACCTCATTTTATTTACATCAAATTTCCCTTGCTCTTTGTCTTCCTCAGTGCTTCCAGTTGGATTTCCAACTCCAGCACCTATAGCAGTAATTAATGTAGCAATTTCATTACTAGTTAAAATTTGTTTTGGGTTTGCTCTTTCAACATTTAAAATCTTACCCCTAAGAGGAAGAATTGCCTGATTCTTTCTATCTCTTCCTTGTTTAGCTGATCCTCCAGCAGAGTCACCTTCAACAATAAAAATTTCTGACTCTTCTGGATTTTTTTCTTGGCAATCTGCAAGCTTTCCAGGCAAAGAAGAGCTATCTAAGCCAGTCTTTCTCCTGGTTAATTCCCTTGCTTTTCTTGCTGCTTCACGAGCAGTAGATGCTTCAACAACTTTATCAATTATCTTTTTTATCTCAGAAGGATTTTCTTCCATCCATTGTTCTAGTTTATCAGAGCTTATTGACTCCACAACTGGTCTCACTTCAGAAGAAACTAATTTGTCTTTTGTTTGGCTAGAAAATTTAGGGTCAGGAAGTTTTACCGACACAATACAGGTTAAGCCTTCTCTAGCGTCATCTCCTGTGATATCAACTTTATTTTTGCTTTTTGAATTTATATAATTTACAACACTCCTAGTTAATGCTCCTCTCAGACCAGCTAAGTGTGTACCTCCATCTTTTTGAGAAATATTATTAGTAAAACAAATCGTATTTTCGTGATAAGAATCAGTCCATTGTAATGAGCATTCAATGGAAACATCGTTCTTACTACCATTAAAATAAATAGGATCTCCATGAATAGAAGTTTTATTTTGATTTAAAAATTTAACATATTCAATGATTCCTCCTTCATATTTAAATTCAATTTTATTTTCTTTGGTTGATCTCTTATCTAATAGTGTAATTTTAACTCCTGTATTCAAAAAAGCTAATTCTCTAACTCTGTTCTCAATTGTTTTGAAATTAAATTCAATATTATTAAAAGTTTTTTTTGAAGGTAAAAAAGTAATTTTAGTACCCGTAAAAAAATCTCCATTTTTTATTTTTTCTGAAATACCTACTTCTTTTAAATTTTCTGTTACAACTCCATTTTGAAAATTCATACTATAAATTTTTCCATCTCTATTTATTTCGAGTTCCAAATTTTCAGATAATGCATTTACTACTGATACACCTACTCCATGCAATCCTCCTGAAACCTTGTAACTATTTTGATCAAATTTTCCACCCGCATGTAGTTCCGTCATAATAAGTTGAGCAGCACTAACTCCTTCTGATTTATGTGTTTCAACAGGTATGCCCCTTCCATTATCTTCAACAGTAACTGTGCCTTCAACATTTAATATAATAGAAATATTATCACAAAAACCTGCTAGAGACTCATCTATTGAATTATCTACAACTTCATAAATCAACTGGTGTAGTCCGGAACCATCGTCAGTATCTCCGATGTACATACCTGGACGTTTTCTGACAGCCTCGAGACCTTTAAGTACTTTAATAGAGTCAGAAGAATATGAATTATTCATCTTTAAGTTATATTACAATAAGAAGCTTTTGTAGATAAAAAAGAAAAAAAACTTTCATCATTACCAGTCATAAATATCTGACTATTTAACGACTCTATAATATTTAATAAAATTTTCCTATTTTCACCATCTAAATGCGAGCAAACTTCGTCAAATAACAGAATTGGACTTATATTAATATTATTAACTAAGTAATTACAATGCGTTAGTATTATTAACAATAAAATTGTTTTCTGCTGACCAGTTGAATACTGATTAATATTGACTTTATTATCAATATTGTAACCTACTAAATCAGATTTATGGGGACCGTATTTACAGCCTCCTGTTATTGCATCTTCTTTGCCACTATCTTTTAATTTATCTAAATAAATCTGAACAAAATCATCACTAATACTTACTTTATTGTCTAATAATGGATCAATGAAATGAAATTTTACTTTATATAATTTGTTTTGATAATTAGTTGAATTTATAAGGTTGTTATTTAATAACGATATTATTTCAATTCTCCTTTTATATATTTCTGTTCCTAAATCAGCAATTTTTTGCTCAATAACTTTAATCCATTCATAATCATTATTATATGCTGATAGCGCCTTGTATCTTTCTAACAAAATTTTTTTATAACTATTAAGGATTTTATTATAATTTTTATCTGTACTAAATATTAATCTATCAATAAAATTTCTTCTAATTGAAGGACTATTTAAAAACAATCTTTCCATTTCAGGTAAAAAATAAATAAATGAAAATAAATTACTAAAATGCAATAAAGAATCTTTTTTATCGCTATTATTAACTAATAATTTCTTTTTAAAGTTTAATTCTTTTATCTCATTAGTAATTGATATATCAATTTTTTTTGAGTTATTAACAAATATCGATCTAATCATAAAATTTTTATATTTAGATTTATTATTTATAAGATTTTTAATTGATTCTTTTCTTATACCTCTACCTTTTTCAAATAATGATATTGATTCTAAAATATTTGTTTTTCCTGCGCCATTTTTACCAATTAGAACATTGCAACCTTCACGGAAATCTATTTCAAAAAATTTAAAGTTTCTATAGTTTTCTAGTTTTATGTTTTGAAAAAAATTCAAAAAAACTAAACCCTCATTGGCATTAAAACATAAATTAAATTAGGGCTATTTTCTTCTTTTACTATTAATGGGGAAGAAGAATCATTAAATTGTAAGATAACATTTTCATCATTAAGATTGCTAACCATTTCTAATATATATTTAGCATTAAAACCTATTTCAATTTCTTTACCTGAATATTCTACATTCACATCTTCAGTTGCTTGGCCGCTCTCTGAGTCGACTGAAGTCATGTTAATGATGTCTTTAAGTAATTTAAATTTTATAGCTGGGGATTTGTCATCCGTGATTGTACTAACCCTATCAACAGCAGTGCAAAAAGAACTTCTATTAACTTTTAAAATATTATTATTGCTATCTGGTATCACTCTTTGGTAATCAGGAAAACTTCCATCAATCAACTTAGATATTAATATTGATTTGTTAACAAAAAATATAATTTTATTGGGATCAACATTGATTTTTATATTACCAGAATAGTCTGCTAATAATTTAGAAAGTTCAAAAATTGTTTTTCTTGGAATAATTACTCCGGGCATATTTACAATATTATCTGAAGAATTAAAATCTATTTTAGCAAGTCTATGACCATCAGTAGCAACCATTGTTAATACATCATCATTAGTATCTTTATTTTTGTGAAAATAAATACCGTTTAAAAAATACCTAGTTTCTTCACTAGAAATTGCAAATCTAGTTTTTTCAATTAAACTAAGTAATTCTTGGGAGTCTATACTTAGTTCAGATTTTAAATTGTCAACTTCTATAATTGGAAACTCTTCCTTAGGTAAGCATCCTAAAGAAAATCTAGATTTACCTGATCTAATAGAAAAAATTTTACCATCATTAGAAATAAACTCTATTTCGTTATCGTCTGATAACTTTCTTATTATGTCATATAAAGTATGTGCTGGTACTGTAATTGAGCCCTCTTCTATTACATTACAGTTTAAAGTATCTGTTATAGATATATCCATATCTGTTGCAGATAATATCAATGAATTATTTTTAGCTTCAATTAAGATATTAGACAATACTGGAATAGCATTCTTTTTTTCTACAATACTTTGAACGTGTGAAAGTGATTTAAAAATAATATTCTTTTCAACAGTAATTTTCATTTTAATTAATATAATAAAAAAAAGTCTAAGAATCTATTAATCTTTTTAATAATTCAATATCATCATTAAAATTATTATCTTGATGCTTAAGTTCTTCCACCTTTTTCACAGCATGCATAACAGTTGTATGGTCTCTTCCACCAAATTTTCTACCAATTTCTGGAAGCGATCTTGAAGTAATAGATTTAGCTAAATACATAGCTATTTGTCTTGGCCTAGCAACTGATCTTGATCTTCTTGGTGAATGCATATCGGTAAGTCTAATATTAAAATGTTCAGCTACTTTCTTTTGGATTTCCTCTATTGTAATTTTTTTATTATTTGATTTTAAAAGATCATGAAGAACCTCTTGTGCTGTTTCAATCGTAATAGAAGTGCCTACCAAAGTTACGTGGGCAACAAGTCTGTTTAAAGCACCTTCCATTTCTCTAACATTAGAAACTATTCTGTGTGATAGAAATTCCAAAACTTTAGAGGGAATTTCAACTCCTCTTTTTTGAGCTTTTTCTATAAGAATTCCTAATCTTAATTCATACGTAGTTGGATGTATATCGGCTACTAAACCACAACCTAATCTTGATTTTAATCTTTCTTGAACACCGTCTAAATCGGATGGAGATTTGTCAGCTGATATTACTATCTGTCTATTCTGTTCTATTAATGCATTAAATGTATGAAAGAACTCTTCTTGAGTATTGTCTTTGCCACTAATAAATTGAACGTCATCTATCATTAATACATCAATAGATCTAAATTGTTCTTTAAAAGCAGAAGTGTCCTTATATCTTAATGCTCTTACAAATTGATACATAAATTTTTCTGCTGAAAGATAAATAACTTTTCTATCAGGGTTTTTTTCTTTTATCTTCCATCCAATTGCATGCATTAAATGTGTTTTTCCTAAACCTACTCCTCCATAAAGAAACAAAGGATTAAAAGTAACTTTTTCTGACTCAGCAACTCTCTGCGATGCAGCAAAAGCAAGTTCGTTTGGTTTACCAACAACAAAATTATCAAAAGTGAATCGAGGGTCTAATGGTGCGCCAAAATCATTTTGTGAAAAAGATTGATTTGATCTAATATCCAAACTGTTATTCCAATTATTGTCAGTATTTTTAATCATTCTTGTAGTGCCAGGAACTACTCTACCACCAACTGGTTTAACAACAAATTTTATAGCTTCAATTTCTTTAATATATTTTTTACATTCAACTTTAATTTTGTCAGCATAGTTATTAACTATCCAATCTCGTAAAAATTTAGTAGGCACTGCAAAGGAAATTGTTTTATTTTCCAAAGATAAAAAGTTTAATTGTTTAATCCAATTATTGTAAGCAGTATCTCCAACAATTTTTTTTAAATCTTTTTTTAAATCAGACCAATTTTTGTCTGTAAAATCTACTGTAGAACTTTCTTCCATTAAATCACCAAATTAACTTCTCATTTTCCTTTGAGGATCAACAAAGACTCAAAGATTAATCACCAAAAATTAAAAACTAGAAAATACTCTTTAAAGATAATATGCAAGAAGAAAAGTAAAAAATATATAATTAATTTTTATTTATTTATTAGTTTTGAGAAGTAAGATAATTTCCGTGAAACATGTTTTTTCTTAATTATTCCCTTTTTAACAGCCTTAGACAAAGATGAGTTAAGTAAACTAAAGGTTTTTTGGATGTCATCCTGCTGCTTAGATGCACCATCTGAGGAAATTAGTATTTTAAATTTACTAATATTATTTTTAATACTGCTCTGCAATGCTCTATTGACAGAATACCTTTTTAATGATTGTCTTGTTCTCTTCAAAGCTGATTTATGGTTCGCCATATCGAAAATTCTTATATTTAATTATGGCATATTGTCAATCCTTATAAATATTTACTATTTTTGTATTTTGGGACAGTAAAATGTAGATCTTCCATATTGTCTTATACGAATTATTTCATTGGAGCCTATTTTGTCTCTAGTCTTATTATAAACTTTAAAATTTTTTTGAAAATTACCTAATGTTCCATCTGTTGCTACATAATCTTGCAAAGTAGATCCGCCACAATTAATAGCTTTCAGCAATATTTTTCTAATAGAAATAATTATTTTATCAACTTCATATAATTTTATATTTTGACCTAGTCTCAATGGAGAAATTTTAGAGTCAAATAATATTTCACATGCATATATATTGCCAATGCCTGAAATAATTTTTTGATTTAATAAAAGTTGTTTTATAGGAACTACAGATTTTTTTATTTTGTCATAAAGGTATTTTTTATTCAAACTTTTATCTAATGCATCTATGCCTAATATAGAAATATTTTTTTGTTGTCTTATTTTTGAAGTGTAAATCAAATCAATAAAACCAAATTTTCTAGTATCATTAAATATCATTGTGTATTTTTTTGTTTTAATTAAAAAATGATCGTGTTTAATTAATTTATAATTATTTATTTCTCTTATTTTAATTCTTCCAGACATACCAAGATGTAAAATCAAGGAATATTCATTTTTTAGGTTAATAATTATATATTTTCCTATTCTATAAATTTTAATAATTTTAGTCCCTTTAGATACCTTAATAATTTTTTTTGGAATTCTATATCTAAGTTTAAGTGAAAAAATATAACTATTGATTATTTTCTCATTAAGTAATACTTGTAAGCCTTTAACAGTTGTTTGGACTTCTGGTAATTCTGGCATATGTATATTGATAATTTAAAAAATAATTTTGGTAAAAAAATAATAGCTGAAAGTACTAAAACTTCATTAGTCCAAAATATTTTTTCTAAAGTATCTAATAAATATGATTTAATGAATGATATTATGAGCCTTGGATTTCATAGACTGTGGAAAAAAAGATTGATTGAAATGATTAACCTTCAAAAAAATGAATACATCATAGATGTGGGTTCTGGGACAGGAGATTTGGCAAAATTAATCTTAGAGAAAAATATTAAATCTAATTTATACTGTATTGATTTAAATTATAATATGCTTAAAGAAGCTAAAAAAAAAATTAAAATTAAAAAAAATATCAATATTAAATTTTTAAAAGCGAATGCTGAAAATATTCCTTTAGAAAGTAATTTTTTTGACAAATATCTTATTTCTTTTTGTTTAAGAAATATTACCTCAATAGATTTAGCTTTAAAAGAAGCTATAAGGGTTTTAAAGCCAGGGGGAGAATTTTATTGCTTAGAATTTTGCACTCCTGCTACTAATCTGATAAACTTAATTTATTCAAAATATAAAAATAAAGTTATTCCAATTATGGGTGATAAATTCGCAAAAGATTTTAAAGCTTATAAATATCTAGAAGAGAGTATAGATCAATTTCCACATCAAGATATTCTTCTAGAAAATTTAAGAGAAATTGGATTTCAATATACATCTTATTGGAAATTATTTGATGGGATTGTGTGCATACATAAAGGATTTAAAATTTAAATTATTTTTTAAAAAACAAAGTATTAAATTATGAAAAAAAAGGATCTAGAGTTAGAAATTTTTTCAAGACATTTGATTTTAAAAGAATTTAATGAAAAAAATTTTAATGTATTGCAAAAACAAAATATCACAATGATTGGTATTGGTGGTATTGGCTGTGTAGCAGCACAATATCTTGTATCTGCAGGAATAAAAAATTTAAATATAATTGATTATGACAAAATAAATTTATCTAATCTCAATAGGCAAATACTTTTTTCAATTAAGGATATTGGTCAAAATAAAGGAAAAATTGCTAAAAAAAGACTCTTAGCAATTAATCCAGGCTGTAAAATAAAATACAAATCTACTAGATTGTCTGAGAAAAATATAGATGCAATTTTAAAAAACTCATCTATTGTTATTGATTCAACTGATAACTGGGAAACTATGCTATTAATTAATAAATACTGTGTAAATAAATCAATCCCATTAGTCAGCGCATCTGTTATAGGTTTTGACAGTCAAGTTACATTATTTAATAATAAAAAAAACAAACATCTTTGCCTTCAATGTATATTTCCAAATAATACTGAGCCAGATATTTCTAGATGTGAAAAAGTTGGTGTTATTGGGACTGCTAGCGGAATTGCTGGATTAGTTACTGCACAAAAAATATTAAATTATTTTTTATCAAAAAAAAGTGATAATGATATGATAATGATAGATATAAAATCATTAAAAATTAGTAGTTTAAAATTAATAAGTAATAAAAAATGCCAATATTTTGATAAAAAATATTAGAATAGTATTAATTATTTGATAATAGATTAGTAATTCTTTAATGGTATAATAATCATATGAAAAAAAACTCTTTTAACTATGAACAACTTATTGAATGTGCAAAAGGAATACTTTTTGGTAAAGGGAATGCTCAACTACCTTTACCTCCAATGTTAATGTTTGATAGAATAATCAACATAAATGAAAATGGTGGTGATTTCTCAAAAGGAGAAATAATTGCTGAACTTGATATTAAATCTGATCTATGGTTTTTTGATTGTCACTTCAAAGATGATCCAGTTATGCCAGGATGTTTAGGATTGGATGCTATGTGGCAGTTGTTAGGGTTTTATCTTGGGTGGATGGGTCAACCAGGAAAAGGCAGAGCTTTAGGAGTTGGCGAAGTAAAATTTACAGGACAAGTTCTACAAACAGTAAAAAAAGTTACATATCATATTTCTTTAAAAAGACTGATCTTACGTAAACTAATATTAGGAGTGGCAGATGGAGTTCTTAAAGCAGATGGTAAAACCATATATGAAGCAAAGGATATGAAAGTAGGTCTTTTTACTTCTGATAATTAAAAAAAATGAAAAGAGCTGTAATAACAGGATTAGGTATAGTTTCATGTATTGGAAACGATCAAGAAACTATAATAAATAATTTAAAGAATTTAAATTCAGGTATTTCATCTGCTCCAGAGTATAAAGAATTTTCATTCAGAAGTTTAGTGCACGGAAAACCAAATATTAATTTAGAAGAAAAAATTGATCGAAGATTATTAAGATTTATGGGTG
>MDTG01105870.1_pt1 | contig 29243 bp, 34 predicted proteins | sample 811421 | NCBI WGS metagenome assembly MDTG01 (sample SAMN05326645, study PRJNA326480) | marine metagenome | isolation source: seawater | place: Pacific Ocean: South East | collected 2011 | reverse complement strand
ATTTGCTGCCCTTCCATCAAAAATTATTATTGTTCCTGGAATTAAAAAATTTTCAAACTTTAAAATATCATTAACCATTGGCATCATATCTTTGTGTTGAGCTTTAATATTTTGAATATTACCTTTAATATCTGATAGATCTGGAGCATCAACATAAATTAAATCTGGGTTACACATGTGTAATTTCTGATAAGACATTGAGATTTGACCGCAGTATGTTTCCATGACAATCGGAGAATATTTCCAATGTGTTCTAACTTTTTTTAAGCTTTTAAATTTGTTTTGTTTTATTCTTTTTTTCGAAACATTTAAATATTTTTTAAAATTATCAATAATAAATAACTCAAATAAATTTTCCCTTCTTAAATGCAATGCTGTTTTTAAATATTTTTCCTTAAGATCGAACAATGCTCTTGTTAGAATTAAGCTTGACCAACCTGTGCCAAATTCGAGAATAGTGGTTCTTTTATTTAAAAAAATAAAATTATAAAGTCTGTATAAATCCTCTATTTCAGGCCCATAAATTTTATTTTCTTTTACTACATTTTCCCTAGTGATAAATTTATAATTTTGATTTATATCAATTTTTCTCTTTTTAAAAAAAGATTTCATTTCCTTATAGGTTTTTTTTTGTGGAAATTTAATTTTTTTGAAAATTTTGTTCATATTAAAATTTTAATATTTAATTTTCTTATACATTATTTTTACTTAATAAATCTATTTTTTAATTTTAATGCAAAACGTAAAGTTTTAATTCCATTGTACAAATTTAAATTTTTTGAGATTAATTTTTTAGATTTTACCTTTGATATAAAAAATTTTATTTCATTTATAAAAATATCATTTTTTTTGAAATTAAATTTAAAGATTTTTTCTTTTCCATTCTTGATTATATGAATTTTTTGAGTATTAAAACACGCAACTAAAGATCCATTTTTTCCAATTAGGTAGAATTTTCTTTTTTTTGGTCTTTCAAAATAATTTAAATTAATACTACAAAATATTTTATTTTTATTTTTCTTAAGTAAAAAATTAGAGGAAAATACATCCTCTACATCAATATCAAGATCAGATATTTTTGCGGAAACATAGCTTTTATTTATAATTTTATATTCATTAAACAAATGAAGAAAATAATCAATTTCATGAATTTGCGTTAAAATTACTCCTCCACCAAGTTTTTTTTTTGCAGCATATGAAATTCTATAATCCTCATAAGGATGAAAATCTTTTATATTCTCACCATGGTGAATGTTTGCTGAAATTAATTCTCCTATTGGAGATTTTTTTTTAATAACTTTGTTTAAAAACTTTATTATTGGATTAAACCTTAATTGGTAACCCATCATTGTTATCAATTTTTTTTTCTTTTTAAGTAAACCCTCTAATTTTGATAAATTTTTTGAGGAAGAGCCAAGAGGCTTTTCTACAAAGCAATTGACGTTAAATTTTAACAACTCAATTACTTCAGAAATATGTTTTGATGATGGTGTGCATACAAAAGCGCAATCTATTTTAATATTATTTTTAAATATTTCAGAAATAGAATTAAAATATTTAAGTGAATATTTTTTTTTTATATCTCCTTTTAAAACTTTATTAAAATTATTTAGCAGCGGTGCACTTTTTATTCTTTTACTTTTAATCGCATAAAAATTAGATTTTGGTTCAATAAGTTTAAGGTTCCTTAAGTGTCTTTGACCTATAGACCCTAGACCTATAATTAATATGTTCATTTAGATAAATATTTATTAATTAGTTTTTTAAAAAAAATATAATTCTCTTTTGCTTGATTTTCGATATTTTTTCCACGTTGACTTTCTATTGTGAAGCTTCCCTTATAATTAATTTTTTTTAATGCTTTAAAAATAGGTATAAATTTTACTTCTCCTTTACCAAAATTAACATTTTTATTTTTTAAATTTTTGTCTTTTAAATGAATATGTTTTAATTCATTTTTAAATTCATAAATATCTAAAACCGATTCTTTTTTCAACAAAACTCTGTTCCCAGTATCGAATAAAAAATAGAAATTATTAGATTTAATTTTTTTTTTTAAACTTAAAAATTTTTTTGGACTCATATTACTTTCTATAACAAGCACTATTTTTTTTATTTTACAAATTTTTGAAATAATTGATAAATTTTCAAGAATTTTTTTCTTATTCTTTTTATTAATTAAACTTTTTCCATATAATGGTAATATATATTTCTTTATTTTAAGCTTATAAAGTTGATTAATTATTTTTAATATTACATAAAGAGTTTTTTTACTGCTTAATGAATGATTAATTATATAATCATCACAAAAAGAGTAAATTTTTAAATTGTATTTCTTTGATGCTTTAATATAACTTTTAATACCTTCATCTAACCAAATTGGATTATTTTCATTTTTTGTTCTTTCACCAAAAAATTCTATGAAATCATATCCAATTTTTGAAGCTAATTTAAATTCATTTAATGGTTTTTTTGGAAAACATTGCAATTTCCTTCCTGAAAAAGTCAGTCTTCCTTGCACTATTCCCAACATAACATCTTTCTATTTAATTGCTGATGACAATAACATTAGTTCTTTTGAGAATCTTAGCCACTTGTTAGCCATCCTAAAATTTTCAGGCACTAATAATCTAGTTAGTTCAGACATTACTGAAAATGTATTTCTAATTATTAGATTTTCTGACCATAATATTGGAAGCTGTTTAAAACTTTGAACTTGAACTTCTTTAAATCCTACAACATGATGAATATCTTCAAGAGATTTCTTAGTAAATGGAGTTCTATGTGTGTAATCATCATAAAAAGATCTATAAATATATTTCCACTCAGGAGTTAAATTTATCATAATACCAGATGGTTTTAAAATTCTATAAGCTTCTTTAAAAACCGTCTCAGGATAATAAAAGTGTTCTATGAAAGATTTTGAAAAAACCACATCAAAGGAATTATCTGAATATGGAACGGGCTCTTTTGAAATATCTACCACTTTTATTTCAGCGTTATCACAATAATTTTTTGCAAAATTTGATAAATCTATTCCAAAACCATCCATTCCTAATCTAGTAAATTCATTTAAAAATTCACCTCTTCCACATCCCATCTCTAGAATTTTAGATTGTTTTTTAAGATTATATTTTTTTACTAAAAGTTTAATTAATTTTTCGGGGTAACTTGTAAAAGGCTTTTTATTAGATTCATATACTACATCTATGTAACTTTTTTCTGTCATATTAATTTTATAATATCTAATTTATATTATCGTTCTGCCTCCATCAGCAATTATTACAGAACCAGTTAAATAAGAAGAAAGATCGCTACAAAGAAATAAAAAAAGACCATTATACTCATTTTTTTTTGCCATTCGTCCTAATGGAATTAATTGATTAACTTTTTTGACGAATGATTTGTCTTGATTATTAAATATTCCCCCAGGGGCTATTGCGTTACACCTAATATTTTTTTTTGCCCAGTAAGAGGCAGTGTATTTTGTTAATCCAATTATCCCATGCTTTATTACTGAATATGTAATAGGTTTTGTAAAACCACTTTTTTCATAAATTCTTTGATCTGGCGCTATAACTCCTAGGTCAGATGATACATTGATAATGTTTCCTTGTTTAAATTTAGACATGTAAGAACCAAAGATTTTTGTACAAAGATAACTACCTTTCAAACTTACATTAAGATCTTTATTCCATAAAATATTTGGAAAATTTTCCAATTTAAGATTATTTTTTTTTATTTTTTTTGGCGAATAATTTATTCCTGCATTATTAATTAAAACATCAATCTTAATTTTTTTTGATTTAAAAAAACTTAAAATTTTTTTTAAATCTTTTTCTTTTGTTATATCTGTATAAAAATATTTTGCAGAAGTATTTTTTTTAGATTTTTTAATATCTATTATAAAGACGTTGGCTTTTTCCTCGATTAGTGCATTAGTAATTTGATTTCCTAAAAATCCATTCCCTCCAGTGATAATTATGTTTTTATTTTTTAAATTGAAGTTAATATTATTATTTTGCATTTTAATTCTTATTATAATAAATTAATCATAAATTAAAGAAAAGTTAAATGAAGAAGCCTTATCTTATAGCTGAAATTGGAATTAATCATAACGGAGATATCAATATTGCAAAAGAGTTGATTAAAAATGCTAAGCAAAGTGGCTTTGACTCTGTAAAATTTCAAAAAAGGACAATAGAAATTGTATATGACAAAAAAACATTAGATACCCCAAGAGAGAGTCCATGGGGCAATACCACAAGAGAACAAAAATTTGGTTTAGAGTTTGAAAAGAAAGAATATGATGAGATTAATAGATCCTGTAAGGATTTAAGTATAGATTGGTTTGCTTCCGCTTGGGATTTGAAAAGTTTAGATTTTTTAGATCAATACAAGCCAAAATATCATAAAATTGCATCTGCGATGATAGTAGATCATACTTTTTTAAACGAAGTAGCTAGGAGAAAAATTCATACTTTTATTTCTACAGGTATGTCAACTAAAGAAAATATAGATAATGCGGTGAATATATTTAAAAAAAATAATTGTAGTTTTGAGTTAATGCATTGCGTTTCAACCTATCCTATGAAAATTGAGGATGCTAATTTAGTTACGATTAATGCTCTAAAAGATGAATATAATTGTAATGTAGGTTATAGTGGTCATGAAAATGGTGTTGCAGTATCTTTGGCAGCTTTAATGCTAGGTATCAGCTCTCTAGAGAGGCACATTACTTTGGATAGAACTATGTATGGTTCAGATCAATCAGCCTCATTAGAATTAACGGGAATGAAGACACTATGTGAGTCTATAGAGAAAATGATAGTGTCATTAGGTAAGCCTTCAGTTGGAAAAATTATTGATGAAGAAGTACCAATTGCTAAAAAGCTTAGAGCACACATCAAAAATTGAGTATGTTAAAAATTTCAAGTGATTTAAAAAATCAATTAGAGCAAAATATAATTGCCCATCAAGATATTTTAAATATGTCTGAGGATATAATTGAAGTAGTTCAAATAATTAAAAAAAAATTAAAAAAGGGTGGAAAAATATTATTTTGTGGGAATGGAGGTTCGGCAGCAGATGCCCAGCACTTAGCTGCAGAGTTTATTGTCAGATTAAGACCACACATTAATAGACAACCTTTATCAGCTTTAACTTTAGCTCAAGATACCTCAACAATAACAGCGTGTGGAAATGATTATAGTTTTGAAGATGTTTTCTTAAGATCGTTTCAATCTTTAGCTAAAAAAAATGACATTTTAATATGTATCTCGACATCTGGTAATTCTAAAAATATTTTAAAAGTACTTATTGAAGCAAAAAAACAAAAAGTATTTTCAATTGGTTTTTTAGGAAAAAGAGGAGGTAAAGCAAAAAAATTTTGCAATAAACCATTGATTATATCATCTGAAAATACTGCTAGAATTCAGGAATGCCATATTTTTTTAGGTCACTTTATATTAGAAAAAGTAGAAGATCTAATTATATCAAATAAATAAAAAATTGATTTATATTATAGAAATTACTAATTGATCATGAATTTAGCAATAATAGGTTGTGGTGAAATTGGTCAAAGGCATTTGCAGTCTGTTTTGAACTTAGATTATAAAATGAAAATTTTTTTAATTGATAAATCCGCTATTTGTTTAGAGAAGTGTAAAAAAATTTCACAAAATAAAAAAAACTTAAATTCTTTTTATTTTATTGAAAGTGTTAACGAAATTAAAAATGACTTGGATTTTGTTATTGTTGCTACAAATTCAGATCATAGATTTTCTGTATTAAAAGAGTTGTATAGATATAAGACACCAAAGTTTATAATTTTAGAAAAATTTTTATTCAATAAACTTAGTAATTTTGAAGAGGCAGAAAAATTATTTCAATTACATAGTACTAAAGTATGGGTTAATCAGTGGATGAGTACTGATTTTCCAGATTTATCAGAAATATTTGGTGAAACTGAGGGGGTTAATATCTCTGTGACTGGTAAAAATTGGAACCTTTGCTCTAATTGTGTTCATTGGATTGAATGGTTTCACTATATTAATAGTAGAAAAAAAATAATATTATTCAATTCAAGTTTGGATAATTTAATAATAGAAAATAAACGTAAGGGTTTTTTTGAAACTTTCGGTAGTCTTGAATTTCATAGTATAAATAATAATAAGCTTTTTCTTCAATGCAAATATGAAAAAAATAGTGAACGAGAAACTCTTCTATCATTATCGAATAAATTAAGTAGAGCAGAATTTCAATTTACCACTAATAGCTTGAAAGGATTCATTTCAAAATCTAACCAAAAAAAAAATATTAATCTTAATATCAGATATTTAAGTGAGCGGACTTCTATTTATATTAAAAATATACTTGAAAAAAATGAATGTTCACTTCCAACATATAATCAAAGTATGTTTCAACATAAGTTAATTTTTTTAACATTAAAAAATCATTTTGATAAATCATATCCAAGAAGTGATGACATACTTCCAATTACTTGAAATAAAATAAATAGGATCAATTATTTATCTTATAAAAAAAATTTTCTAAAAATTAATTTCTTTGTAATTTAACCAATTGCTCAATAGATTTAAGATTATTATAGGCATCAATAATTGATGCACCTTTGTTTTTTTCACCTCTGCAAAACATATAAAAGTCTAAAGCTTGTTCATAGAAACCTAGCTTTAATTTATTTGCATCTAAGGTTATCACTTCTTTTTGCATAATTGGATTATATCTCCTTATTGAAATTCCTACAGGATCAACTATTTCAATTCCATCATAAAATCTGGCTATTTCTATTGGCGATAATTTTACTCTTTTTGTCTCAGAAATAATATCAATTGAAAAATTATCAGAAGAATTAAAGCAAATATCTAATTGTATTAAACATCCTTTTTTACCAGTTCCAGTTGCAATTATTGTTTTGTATTCCTTCTGGTAAATGAGACTTTCGCAATAATGAAAATTACATTTGTCAGTAATAAAATTTAGTAAGTCAAACAGATGAATTGAATTTTCATAAATAGATATTGGAAATTTTTTAATATCAATGATTTCATTATTTTTTTCTGGAATTGAAACTTTTATTAATGAGATTTTATTTTCATCATAAAATTTTTTTGCCATTTTAACTGAATCATAGAAACGTCTATTAAATGCAACTTTTATGTTATCGAATTCAAGTAAAGGAAACAATTCATCACTTTTATAAGTAATAGGTTTTTCAGCTAAAATAGGTTTTTTGTATTTACTTGCAATTGTTAAATATTCCAACGAACTTTCCGTCGGACAACAAATCAAAAGTGCATCCCAAATATTTGAATGTATTAGTTCGATTGAACTTAAGAAAATTTTTGAGTTCTCTATATAATTTTCTTTTGAAAATTTTTTTAATTTATTTTCTGAGCCTTCTCTACCAGATATGCCAACTATAGAAAATCCAACTTTTTTTAATGCAGGAATATGAAATTTTGAAATATTTCCACATCCTATTATTCCTATTTTTGTCATATCAGATTTATTTTTATCATTATATTTAATTGATTTAATCTATTAATTAAACAAATTTAGTTTATATAATTATTGCATGATTGAAAAAATCAGAAAAAAAAATATTAATATTCAGGGAACAAGTTCAGGTCAAAAAAAATCTCTATCTATTATAAATCAATTGTTACAAACTAAATTTAATTACCAATTTGATTGGTTGGGAATACCAGCGATTCAGTTTCCTAATGATATATTAATTATGCAAGAGCTTATTTTTAAACAAAAACCAAGAATTATCATTGAATGTGGAATTGGTCATGGGGGAATGTTAATTTTTTATGCAAGTATATTAAAATTATTAAATATAAAAAATTTTAAAGTTATTGGAATAGATGTTCTTATAAAAAAAAAAAACAGAAAAAAAATAGAAAACCATTCTTTGTCGAAATATATAAAGCTGTATGAAACTAGCTCAATAGATCCAGTATTTTTTAAAAAACTTAAAAAAAATTTACTCAGTAAGAAAAGTAGAAAATTAATTATACTTGATTCCAACCATACAAAAAATCATGTTTTGAAAGAATTAGAATTATATTCAACTCTTCTAAAAAAAAGTGAGTATTTGGTTGTAATGGATACTATCATAGAATTTATTAATAAAATTTACAATAAAGGTAAGGCTTTTAAAAAAGGAAACAGTCCTTATAACGCAGTTGTTGACTTTTTAAAAAAAAATAAAACTTTTAAAATTGATAGTTTTTACGAAAATAAATCTTACTTAACAGTTGCTAAAAAAGGTTTTTTGAAAAAAATTAAATAAATTAATTTTAAATTATGAAAAAAAAAATTATCTGTTTCGATATAGACAATGTTATTTGCAAAACAGTAAAAAATTTTTATACAAAATCTAAACCTAATAAAAAGGTAATAAAATTAATTAATAGTCTTTATATGAAAGATTTCTATATCAAGATTTTTACTGCTCGATTTATGGGTCAATTTAATTCTGACAAAAAGAAAATAAAAAAAGTTGGTTATGCATTTACAAAAAAACAACTTAAAAATTGGGGTGTTATGTATCACGAATTAATTATGTTTAAACCTTCATATGATTATTTTATTGATGACAAGGCTATTGGATTTTCAAAAACCTGGATGAGCTCGCTTAAAAAAAAATTAAAAATTAAAAAGTAAAAACTTGAAAAAAAAAGATTTATCAATTGTTGCAATAATTTTAGCTGGTGGTTTAGGTTCTAGGATGGGGAATTTAACTAAAAATAAACATAAAACAATGCTAACAATTGGTAATTATCCCATTTTAGCTCACCTGTATACACAGTTAAGAATTAATTTTGTCAAAAAAATAATCATCTGTTCAGGTTATAAAAGTGAGAGTATAAAAAGTTATAGCGAGAGACTAATTAAAATAGACTCAGATAAAATATTAAGAATAATTAAAAAAAATAAAAATTATAATTATCCAGAAATTATAATTTCTAAATTATCTGCTAATCATTCTACATCACAAAGAATATTCAAAATAAAAAATAAAATAAAAAATAATAATTTTTTATTTATTTATGGTGATACGCTTCTTAAACCCAGCTTACTTAAGTTAAAAAAATATTTAAATAATAAAAAAAATACTGTTGCTTTAACATTATCAAAACCACAATCTAAATTTGGAAAAGTTAAAATTAAAGCAAATAGAATAATAGAATATAATGAAAAAAATTTAAAAAATGAGTCATGGGTTAACTCTGGATGGTGTTTGGTAAGCTACAAATTTAAAAATTTATTTTTAGATAATAAAAAAAACTTTGAAAATTTTTTCTTTAATAGGATAATTAAGAAAAATTGCCTTTTTGCAGTTAAAAATTATAAATTTTATCTACCAATAGATACAGTTGCCGACCTTAATCTTGCTAATAAATTGTGGAAAAAAAATAAAAAATTATGGTTTTAAAAAATAATTTCAATAAAAAATGTTATAAACTAAATTAATGAAAAAAAAAATTTTGATTACTGGTATTACTGGTTTTGTTGGTTCTCATCTTGCAGATTATTTAATTGATAATAATTTAGATGTCGAAATTTACGGAATAAAAAGATGGCACCTCTCTAATCTAAAACATATTAAACATATAATTGAAAAAGTAATTTTATATGATTGTGATATTACTGATCCTATTTCTACAAGAAAAACCCTTGAAGATATTAATCCAGATATAATTTTTCACTGTGCTGCGGAGAGTTTTGTTAGCCCCTCATGGATGCACCCCACAAGATATATGAATGTAAATTATAATGGTACATTAAATTTACTTGAAGCAATTAACTTAATGAAATCTAAAGCAATTTTTCATATCCCGGGATCAGGTGAAGAATATGGAGAAATATATGAGTCTGAGTTACCAATTAATCCTGAAACTGTTTTAAGACCGGTGAACCCTTATGCTGTTAGCAAGATTGCACAAGATTTAATTGGGTATGTTTACCATAAATCTTATAATTTAAATGTTATTAGAACTCGTGCTTTTAATCATGAAGGTCCAAGACGTGATAAAGTTTTTGGAATTCCATGGTATGCATTTCAAGTAGCGATGATTGAAAATAATTTACAAAAACCTCTTATTAAAGTTGGTGGTATTGATGATAAACGAAATTTTACACATGTAAGAGATATGGTTGAAGCGTATTGGCTTTCAACTCAAAAATGTAAACCTGGAGAACTGTATTTGGTAGGCTCGGAGTCAGAAAGTCAAATTTTTACTTTTAGACAAGCTTTAGAAAAATTAATATCTATGTCAAAAATAAAGAACATTAAATACGAAACTGCCAAAGAGTTTGTAAGACCAACAAAGGTTCCATACTTGATAGCTACTACAGAAAAATTTAGAAAAGATACAGGGTGGGAACCAAAAATTTCTTTTGATAAAATTTTAGAAGATACTCTTGAATATTGGAGAAAAAAAGTAAAGGATAATGATTATTTATGATTGATGGCGTAAAGATAATAGATTTGAAAAAAATCACAGATGAAAGAGGAATGATTTTTCATATGTTAAAAAATACAGACGAGCATTTTCTGAAATTTGGAGAAATTTATTTTTCATGTGGTTACCCCGGTGTGGTAAAAGCATGGCACATACATAAAGAAATGACCTTAAATAACTGCTGTATAGTCGGCATGATTAAATTAGTATTATACGATGGCAGAGAAAAATCTCCAACTCGAGGTGAGCTAATGGAGCTTTTTATTGGTGAACATAATTATAAGCTTGTACAAATTCCGCATGGCATAACTAATGGTTACAAAGCTTATGGAGATAAAATGGCAATATTGGCAAATTGTGCAACCATGGCTCATGATAAGAATGAGCTAATATATATTGATCCATTTAAAAATGATATTCCCTATAATTGGGATCTTAAACACGGATAGTATGAAAAAAATTGATCTGGTGGTTACTAAAACACCTTTAAGAGTAAGTTTATTAGGTGGAGGAACTGACATGAAATATTTTTATAAGAATTATGGAGGATCAGTTTTGAATTGTGCAATAGACAAATATGTTTATGTAACAGTGAAGAGACACTCACCTTGTTTTAATGAAAAGTATAGATTGAATTATTCAAAGAGTGAAACGAAGAATAAATTAAATAAAATTGAGAACAATATAGTCAGAGAGTGTATAAAATTGACAAAAATAGATTTTCCAATTTATATTTCAACTGTAGGAGATGTCCCTGCAGGTAGTGGTCTTGGAGGATCAAGTAGCTTTACAGTTGGATTGCTAAAAGCTTTATATACAATTCAAGGAAAAAAAATTAATAAGGAAAGATTATTTCAAGAATCATGTAAAATAGAAATTGATATTTTAAATCAGCCAATTGGAAAACAAGATCAGGTCCCCGCAGTTTTTGGTGGGCTAAATTTTATTAATTTTAAAAAAAATGATACTATTAAAGTTATTAAAATCAAAAAAAACAAAATTCACAATATATTTAGTAAATCTCTATTAATTTGGACCCAATCAACAAGAAGCGCATCAGAAGTTTTGAAAAATCAAAAAAAAAATTTAAAATCAAATATCAAAAGATTAAAAAAAATAAAAGAAAACGCTGATACGTTTTATCAAGGTTTAAAATTAAATAAAAAATTTGATTTAAAAAAATTAGGAAATCTAGTCAATAATAGTTGGCAAGAAAAAAAAAAATTATCAGCAAAAATATCAATTAAAAAAATTGACAAACTTATTAATATTGCACTAAGAGCAGGCTGCTACGGATCAAAATTATTAGGAGCTGGTAGTGGTGGATTTATAATTATTTTTGGAGAAAAAAAACATATAAATAGTATAATGCATAAAAATAAAAATTTGGTTTATCTAAAATTTAATTTGAGCAACAAGGGTTCAGAAGTTATATCAATAGTTTAGATTTATTTATGAATTATTTACTTTTAGGAATTAATGGAGAAATTGGTAAATCTATATTTTATCAAATATATAATAAAGAAGATAATTTTATTTTAGCATATAACTCAAAAAAACCGAAAATTAAGAAAAAAAATATTTTTTTATTTAAAATTGATTTCAATGAAAATGATGATGTGAAAAACAAAATTTCTAAAATTATTAAAAAATTTAAAAAAATTGATATTTTAATAAATAATGTCGGTAATGGAAATCCTTTTAAAAGTTCATTAAAGACAAAAATATATGAGATCGAAAAATCAATGAGGATAAATTTTTATTCTCCATTATTTATTATACTCCAATTGATAAAAAAAAGTTTAAACAAAAAAATATCTTTAAATATTATAAATATAAGCAGTAATACAATTAAATTTTACGGATCTGATAAAAATCTACCTTACTTTGTATCTAAAAATGCCCTAGAAATGGCATTACTAAATTTATCAAAGACTTATTCAAAAAAACTAATAAAAATTAATATAATTAGACCAGGATTAATAAACAGTAACAAAAAAATTAAAGTAAAAAATTACACCAGAAAAAATTTTTTAAAAAGACAAAAGTTAGTACCTATTGGAAAAGCAGGTGAGCCTAAAGATATTGCAAATATTGTTAATTTTTTAATATCTAGTAAAAGCAAATTTATTTTTGGTCAAATTTTCACAATATCTGGTGGAGAGTAAATTCAAAATAAAAAAAAATTTTTTACCTGTATTAGTTACAGGTGGAACAGGAATGATAGGAATAAATCTTATCGAAAAATTAGTAGAAATTGGAATTAAACCAAATGTAATATTTAGGGACAAAAAAAAATTATCACCTTTTAATGCAATTAAAAAAGAAATTAATTTTATAAAAATAGATTTATTTGATGATAGAAAAATCAATAAAATTATTAAAAAAATAAAGCCTAAAACAATTTTTCATTTAGCTTCTAGTTATTTTAATCCACCAGATTTAAAATTAAATGATCATATTAACTCAAATATATTAATAACTTTAAATTTATTATTAGCTTTAAAAAATAATAATACAAAAAATTTTATATATACAAATACGTCGGCAATATACAAACCAGGACTTAATATTAAAGAAAATTCTAAAATAAAATGCATGAGTGACTACGCTCTATCAAAAAATCTTACTTCAGAACTTATTAAAAAATTTAGTTTAGAATACAAATTTCTATACAAAGATCTGAGACTATTTTCAGTTTATGGTAAGTGGGAAGGACAGCACAGATTGACATTTGGAGCTATTCTAAAAGCAATACAAAAAAAAAAAATTTAATATTTTGTCATCAAATCAAACACGCGACTACCTCAATGTAGAAGATGTAGTGAATGCTTTGATACTAAGTATAAATATTAATGAAAATTTAATACTTAATGTTTGTTCTGGTAAAGGCCAACAAACTCATGAGCTAGTAAAAAAAATATTTAAAATATTAAATTGCAAAACTAATTTAATTTCAAAAAAAAAAGACAAAGTAAAATCTAAAGAATTATTAAAAATGGTTGGAAATAATAAAAAAACAAGAAAAATTTTAAAATGGGAACCTGAAATATCTCTTGAACAAGGAATAAAAAATATAATTAAGTGGTTAAACGAAAATAAAAGTGTAAATAAATAAGCAATTTATGAATAAAAAAAAATGTATTTTATGTAACAAAGGTAGAGTTAAAAAATTTATCAACCTTGGTAGTTCTGCATTAGCAAACAATTTAATTTCCTCAAAGAACTTTAAAAAAAAAGAAAAAAAATATCCATTAATTTTAGGCAAATGTGAATTATGTAATCATGTTCAATTAACTGAATTAGTTAATCCTAAATATATGTTTGATAACTATCTTTACCTTTCATCAGCTTCATTAACACTACAAAGACATTTGAATTCAATTCCAACAGCAATTAATAAGATTAAAAAAATTAAAAAAAATGATCTTGTAATAGATATTGGTTCGAATGATGCTACATTGTTAAAGGGATATAAAAAATTTAAAACACGATCATTAGGGATTGAGCCAGCTAGAAATTTAGCTAAATATTATAAAAATAATCAAATTAATTTAGTTGATAATTATTTTAATATATCAACTGCTAAAAAAATAAAAAAAAAATATGGTTCAGCTCAAATTATAACTGCAACAAATGTTTTTCCGCATTTACAAAATTTAAAAGATTTTGCAAAAGCAATAAATGTTTTATTAGATAATGAAGGAGTTTTATTAATTGAGGCACATTATTTAAAAAACTTATTGGAAGATGTTGCTTTTGATACAATATATCATGAACATTGCTCATATTGGTCGATTAAAGCAGTACAAACGTATTTTGCTATGTACGACTTAGAATTATTCAATGTTGATAAGTTACCAATTCATCATGGTCAAATAAGGTGTTGGGTTGCTAAGAAAAATATTAGAAAAATTAGTAGTAATTTAAAAAAACTAATTATGAGGGAAAAACAAGATAAAGTTTACCATGATGCAACGTTATTTAGTTTTGGCAAAAAAACTTTAAAAATAAAAAATAAATTAAATAAATTTTTTAATAAGATAAAAGAAAATAATGAGTCTATTATAGGATATGGTGCTCCTGCAAAAGCTACAACTTTAATTAGTTTTCTGGGAATAAATAAAAGCAAAATAAAATTTATAGTAGATAAAAATCCACTTAAACAAAATAAGTTTATGCCTGGGTCAAGAATTCCAATATACTCAATTGATAGAATTGAAAAGTTTAAACCAAAATATTTATTTAATTTTGCATGGAATTTTTTAAATGAGATTTTAAATCAAAACAAAATTTTTTTAATTAAAGGAGGAAAAATAGTAAATCCAATACCAAAATTTAAAATTTATGACCACAAAAAAAAATAAAATTTTCTTAAACTCTTACTTTTCTAAAATCTCTAAAGTGCTGAATTTAGATAAAGAATTGATTGAAAATATAATTAAGACAAAAAAACTATTTCAAGAATGCGGTAAAAGGAAAGGCAAAGTTGTTTTTTTTGGCAATGGTGGTTCAGCAGGTATTGCTTCTCACTTGTCAGTTGATTTGAATAAAAATGCTAAAATTCCATCTATAAGTTTTAATGATGCAGCAATAATTACTTGTTATGCTAATGATTTTGGTTATGAAAACTGGATATACAAAGCAATAGAGCTTTCATTATCAAAAAAAGATATTGTGGTATTAATAAGTTCTTCAGGAAAATCTCCTAATATTTTAAATGCAGCAAAATATGCAAAAAAGAAAAAGATACAAACTATAACTCTTAGCGGCATGAGTAAAAGGAATAATTTAAAAAAAATGGGTTTAGTTAATTTTTGGGTAGATAGTAAATCATATAATATTATCGAGACATCACATCAATTTTTTATGATGGCAGTAATTGATTTAATTATTGGAAAATCAGAATATAAAGCTAGTTAAATGTCTATACTTGTAACTGGGTCTTCAAGTTATATTGGAAAAAACTTAATAAATTATTTTGAAAAAAATAAAATTGATTATATGGGTATTGATCTATTAAAACCGTATACAAAAAAGTGTATTAAATTAAATATTCAAGGTTCAAATATAAATATTAAAATTAAAAAAAAAATTAAAACGATTATACATCTTGCAGCTATTTCAACCAACCAAATGTCAAATAATGATCCTGCCTTAAGTTATAAAGTTAATGTATTCGGATCAATGAATTTAATTAACTTTGCTAAAAAAAATAAAATTAAAAATTTTATTTTTGCCTCATCTGAATGGGTTTACGGCTCTTTTAAAAATAATGAAACTAAATCAATAAAAAGTAAAATTAATATTAAAAAATTGGATTCTAATTATGCAAAAACAAAAGCAATTGTGGAAAAAATAATAACATCTTTACAAAATTTAAATTATTCAATTTTAAGATTCGGAATAATATATGGTAATAAAACTTCAAACTTTTCTGCAGTCGAGTCAATAATTGAGCAAGTAAAAAATAAAAAAGTGATTTACATTCAATCTAAAAAAACCACCAGGTCATTTATTCACGTTAATGATATAATCAAAGCTATTATTTGTTCATTAAAACTAAAAGGAAAATATATATTGGATATACAGGGACCAAATCCAATCAATTTAGATAAGTTGATTAATTATACTTCAAATGTTTTAAATAAAAGAGTAAAAATAATTGAAAAAAACAAAAAAAAAAGCAGTATTAAACTTATAAATTCAAGCTTAAGTAATAAAATTCTTAATTTCAAACCAAAAATATCTATAGAAGATGGAATAATAGAAATTTTAAATAAAAAAAAAAATGAAAAAAAAATTCAAAGAAATTTATAATTTAGCAATAAAGTCTAGAGTTTTTCAGTTGCAAATTAATGATTTAATAAAAAATAAACAATTTAGAATACCTATCCATTTGGCATTTGGACATGAATTTGTTTCCGCAAATGTCAAAGCAAATTTTACTTCAAAAGATAAACTCTTATTGAGTCATAGAAATATTCACTTTAGCTCAATATTTTCAAAAAATGTTCTAAATAAATATTTAAGACTAAGCATTCAAAAAAATAAAAACAAATATAATAGTGAAGGATCTATGAATTTTACTGATAAAAGTGCAAATATACCATATAGCTCAAGTGTCTTAGGTAACAACTTTTCAGTTGCTTGTGGTGTTGCAAAAGCAAATAAACATAAAGGTGGTGTCACAATTTGTGTCACTGGAGATGGTGCAATTGAAGAAGGTACATTTTATGAAAGTTTAGTGCTATCAAAATATCTTAAATTACCTATAATTTTTTTGATAGAAAATAATGATTGGTCAATGGCTACCTCAATTAAAGAGAGGAGATCTAATATAAATTTTAATTATTTAGCAAAATCTATAGGTATTAAGTATTATAAATTTAAAAGACTAAATATTAAAAATAATATTTTAAAATATGAAGAAGTAATAAATCAATCTAGAAAAAATAAATTACCAGTTATTTGTGAATTTGAAGTAAAAACTTTAGGTAGTATAATTTCTGATGGTAAAAAAATTCATTATCATCATGGACCCATGAAACTTGAAAGTAAGAATAATATTATAGGAAATTCAAAAGAGGATATTATATACATAATTAGAAAAAAGTTGAAAATTTAAATGAGAATAATTGATAAGTTCACTAATTTTTTTTGTAAAAAAATTAAACCAAATACAATTATATTTGGACAAAATATTACAACAGGGTCTCGAATATCAGGTTTGACTAACAAAGTTGAAAATATCAAAAATATTGAAATTATTAATACACAAAATTCGGAAGCAAGCTTAATAGGCTTTGGTTTTGGACTTATGATTTCAAAAATTAACTCAATATATTTTGCAAAACAATTAGATTTTATAATTTTAGGATTGGACCATATAGTTAATACCCTCAATTCTATGTTATTGCAAAAAATACAAAATTCTTTTTCAATTATCACATATATTGTTGACTCTGGATACGAAGGCCCACAATCAAGGTTTCATTGTTTATCTGAAATTTCCTCAATGTCTAAAGCTAATTGTTGTTATCTAATATTTCCTGAAGATATTAAAATTAATATAAAAAAAATAAATAAAAAAGGTTTAAACATTTTTTGTTTAAGTCAGAAGTTTAGTAAACAAAAAACTAACCCTAAATTAATTTATGCTGATAAAAGTGGTGATTTTTTTAAGTATAATAAAGGTAAGAAGTATACATTTGTTGCAGTTGGATTTGCTGCTTATGAAGTATATGAATTAATAAAACGTAATATTAAATTTAGAGATGCTGATTTATTTGTCATTACAAATCCATCTTTTAAAAATGTTGAAAAAATTCAAAAAAGTGCCATTAAAACAAAAAATGTATATTTATTTGATGATAGCAGATCAGAAAACAGAAGATTAAACGATTTAGAGAATTTAATAAGAAAACGAAGTAAAAAAATAAATATTAAAAAAATATATCGAAAAGAAAATATAAAATCACTATATCCAAATTCAGACAATTACTTATCAGAATTTAATATAAATAAGTTATTATCTTAATAAACATTGAAAAAATAACTAATTTTTATATAAGCTTGAATAATATGAATTTTAAAGAATTTGATTATGAGTTTGATTTGAACGGTTATGTAATCCTAAGAAATATAATTAGTAAAAAAAAAATTAATAAAATTAATAAAATATTAATTTCTTTGGAGAAGAAAAAAGAAACTGAATTACCTCATAATGTTTTTTTTGGTAAAAAAAAAAATAAATCAGAATCATATTTGTCAAATATTCTGGCAGCTGATAAAGAATTTGAAGAGATAGCAACCATACCAAAGATCCTAAGTATCATGAGGCACGTAACATCAAACTTTTTTAGATTAAATCATGCTGTTGCAATGACAAAATTTAAAAAAAATACTTATACTTACCTTCATATGGGGAATTTACCTAACCATCCTAAAATATTCTATTTTGTAAAAGATGGAAAAATATTTTCTAATGTTACTAAAGTTTTGTTTCCAATTTGCAATAATACAAAAAAAAATGGAGGTTTTGCTGTGATACCTGGATCTCACAAGTCTAATTTTAACAGACCATATAGTAATAATCCGAAAGATAATAAACTTTTAATACATGTTGATGCCAAACCTGGCGATGCAGTTGTATTTACAGAGTCATTAGCACATGGAAGTATGATTAATAATTCAAATAAAGTGAGAAGAATTCTTAGTTACTGTTATTCAGTCGCTTATATGCCTGATTGGACTAAACTTAACCTAAAATACTCAAACGAATATTTTAAAAAAGCACCAAAAAAAATAAAGAAATTAATTAAAGTTTATAAAGATTAAATGTATAAAATATTTAAAAATTTACTATTAAAGGATAACAGAGGATATCTTCAAAAAAATTTACTTTTAGATATAAAAAAAAAAACTGGCTTTCAAGTTGTTGAGTCCTTTTTTTCATATTTTTCAAAACCTAATGTAGTTAGAGGAATTTATATGCAAACTGGCAGAGGGATAGAGGCAAAACTTTTAACCTTGATTGAGGGTGAATTAACATGGGTTATAGTAGATATGAGAAAAAAAAGTAAAAATTATTTGAAAAATTATAAAATTAAACTTAAGAAAAATGAAACAGTTTATATTCCAGAAGGTTATGCTCATGGTGCAATATCACAATCTAAATCTTTACTGCATATTTTTGCTAACAAGAAATATAATAATAAAAATTCTATAAATATAAATTGGAAAGATCCAACTCTAAATATCAAATGGCCAATTAAAAGAAATATTAAAGTTACAATTAGTAAATTGCATAAAAATTATAATTTTTTTAAATAAATGCAGTAATGCTAAATTTATTTAATCTAAAAAAAATCACTGTAGTAATAATCACTTACAATAGACATATTTATTTAAAACGTACTTTAAATTATTGGTTAAATTACGATATAAAGGTACTGATTCTTGATGGTACTATTAAGAAGTTTGAAGACCCAATACTTCAAGAAAAAAATATTAAATATATTCATGATCCAAGAAGTGTTAACCGTCGTTTCTTAAATTCTATAAATTATATTGATACAGAGTTTATGGTTGTATCTGCTGATGACGAGTTTTATTTACCTTCTGCGTTGTCAACATGTGTTGATTTTTTATCAATGGATGAGAGTTATTCAAGTTGTGGCGGTCGTGCAGTTGGATTTCTTACTAAAGAAAAAAAAATATTGGGTGTTAGACAGTACCCAAAACTAAGAGATCTTTGTTTAGATAATGATAATGCATCTGATAGAATCATTAAACATTTTTCTGCTTATGTGCCTGCGCATTATTATTCAGTAGTGAGGGTTAATAAATGGAAAATAATCTGTTTAAATGTTTTTCAAAAAAAATATAATTTTTATGCTTCATTTGAAATGCAAATAGAATTTTTGATTATGGTCTCTGGTAAATCAAAAATAATTTCAAATTTAATGTGGATGAGAAATAATGAAGTACCTCGTTTAGATACTGAATTAGAAACACCAATTGAAACATGGTGGTATGACAAGAAATATGAGTTTGAGAAACTTAATTTTTTAGAGAAAATGAAAAAAGGATGTAAAGAGCTTTCACAAGATCAAAATTCTTTCTTAAACGAAGAGAATATTTCAAAATTATTTGAAGTACACATAAAAAAAATATTGGAGTATAGGAAAAAAAATATCTTCAGAAAGTTTTTAAATTTATTACCATATGAATTAGAAACTAAATTACTAAAGTTGGTAAAAAAATGGTATAGAATTTCAACTGGAGAACAAAATAGTCTAGACGATGAAATAAATATACTCGAGAAAGAAGGTGTAACCGTAAACCATGAAGAGCTTGAACTAATAACATCTTTTATTCATAATTCAAAAAATGACAATTAAAATTAATTAATTAGTTAGATATAATTTTAGATAAATTAATGATATATCTAAAATTTAAATTATTTAATTTCTAATAACTAAATGCAAACTATAAAAAAATGTTTATTTATACTAAGTCCCAATGAACGTATAAAAGCGGGGATGCTATTATTTATGATCTTAATAATGGCTTTACTAGATATGGCAGGTGTAGCATCAATTTTACCTTTTATAGCTGTTCTATCAAGTCCTGAAATAATTGAGACCAATATGATTTACAATAAGATGTTTCAAATCTCAAAGATGTTTGGAGTTGAGAATGTTCAGCAGTTTATTTTTGCTTTAGGTGTTTTTTTATTTTTAATATTAGTTACCTCTATTTCCTTTAAAGCTCTTACTGTTTATATGCAAGTACGTTTTGTACAGATGAGTCAATATAATCTCAGTAAACGTTTGATAGAGCGATATTTACATCAACCTTACAGCTGGTTTTTAAATCGTAACAGTGCTGACATAGGAAAAAATATTTTAGCAGAAACTAATCAAGTAATTGGGGGTGGTATAAGACCTTTATTAGACTTGATAGCTGGAAGTTTTATAACTATAGCAATTATATCTTTATTGATTGTTACTAACTTAAAACTTTCCTTAATTATTGGTTTTTCACTTTTTGGAGCTTATGGAATTGTTCTTTTGTTATCACGTACATATTTAATTAAATTTGGAGAAAAACGTTTAAAAGCAAATGAGTTACGGTTTATTACAATTAATGAGGCATTTGGTGCTTCAAAGGAGATTAAAGTTGGAGGATTAGAAAAAGTTTATATAAATCGTTTTTCTGAGCCTGCTTATAATTATGCGAGAGCTATTACCTCAGCAAGTATTTTTGCTGAATTTCCTAGATATATTTTTGAAGTTTTAGCATTTGGCGGTCTTTTGTTAGTGATACTTTATTTTATGTCACAATCTGTTGTTTTCAGAGATATTTTACCCATTGTTAGCTTGTTCGTTTTTGCTGGTTATCGTTTGATGCCAGCACTGCAAAAGATTTACGCCTCAATAGCTTCGCTTATTTATATTGGTCCATCACTTGATAGATTATATGATGATGTTGAAAATTTAAAACTAATTAAGTCTAATCAATATCAGGGTACTTTATCACTCAATAAAGCAATCAATTTAAAAGGAGTTTACTATAATTATCCAAACACATTACTAACAGCGTTAAAAGATATAAATATTAGCATACCTGCAAAATCTGCAGTTGCAATAGTAGGCACTACTGGAGGCGGGAAAACTACAGTTATCGACATCATTCTAGGATTGCTTGAAGCTCAACGGGGAACATTAGATGTTGATGGCAAAATTATAACAAGGCAAAATTTGAGAGCTTGGCAGCAATCTATTGGCTATGTACCTCAGAACATTTTTCTAGCTGACGACACAATTGTTGCCAATATTGCTTTTGGAGTAAAACCTGAAAATGTTAATTATGAAGTTATTGAAAAAGTGGCTAGAATTGCAAATATACATGAGTTCATAATAAACGAATTGCCTGAGCAATATGAAACCACAGTTGGTGAGCGAGGGATTAGATTATCAGGGGGACAGCGGCAAAGAATTGGAATTGCACGAGCCTTATATCATAACCCAAAAGTACTCATTTTAGATGAAGCAACAAGTGCCTTAGATATTCAGACTGAAAAAGAAGTAATGGAATCGTTAAGTAATATTAAAAAAAAAATCACTATTATCTTAATTGCCCATCGTTTAAATACAGTCAAGAATTGTGATATTATATTCAAATTAGAAAAAGGAGAACTAAAAAATCAAGGTACATATGACGAGTTAATTAATAATTTCAATACATTGTAATTGCTAAATTATTAAATGATGCACAGAGTTTACATAATATGTTCCTTCAAAAAAATTGACTTACAATTAGAGTGTTTATATGTTTAATCAATTAATTAAAAAAATTGACTTATGAAAGTTTTAGAATTTATTAATTAAGCTTCAAGTAAAAATAATTTTCATTTTAAATATGTTTAAAATTTTTTTAAAAAAAAGTAAAAAACTTTTCTCTATGAGGTTTTATTTTAACCTTCCTGAGAAAAAAAATATACTTCTTTACGATGAATTGCACTCATTAATTCTAAAAGAAACTTTAAAAAAAGATTTCAATATTTTAAAAACACGTAAATTAGAAATTTACTTTTGGATATTTTTAAAACAAGTAATTTTTTTTGATTTTAAATTTTTAACATATTGTAAAAATTATATAAAATTTACTAAGCCAAAGGTTGTGATTACATTTAATGAACGAAAGCCCCGATTTTTTGATTTAAAAAATAGTTTTAAAGATATAAATTTTATATCAATCCAGAACGGACTTCACTTCCCAGACTATTTTAAATTATATTCATTTAGTAAATCTAGTAAATGTGATTATTTTTTTGTTTTTAATAAACATTTTATTAAATCTTTTCAGAGAAAAATAAAATCAAAATATATAGTTTTAGGAAATTTTAAAAATAATCTTATTAAGATCAACAAATCTAAAAAGAATGATAATTTTTTACTCATATCTGAATTTGATCAATCGCAGATAAATGCAATGAAGCTTTATGATAAATTATTACCTTTAGTTAATTCGTATTTTTATAATTCTAATAAAAAAATTCATATTCTCTTAAGAAGACGTGATCATAGGGTAATAGATGAGATTAAGTATTACAAAAAAATTTTTAAATTTAATTGTATTTTTCACAAGTCTAATTACTGGAAAAAAAGTTATAGAATATTAGATAAGTACCAGAACATTATATTTATGCGCTCAACAATGGGATACGAGTCAATAGCAAGAAAAAAAAAAGTAGCAATGTTCTCACCTAAAATTCTTAACTCTAAACATTGGTTTGGATGGCCAGCGCCTTCTCAAAAAAGATATAATTTCTTTACAGTGAGAAAGCCTTCTTATAATGAAATAAAAAGAGTTTTAAATAACATAAAAAATTGCAGTCAAGCCAACTGGAATAAAAAATATTTTAGTATTATAAAAGATCAATTATATTTAGATAGTAATAATGCAAAATTAAAAAATGTTATTTATAAATGTTTGAGCTAAACATTAAAATATTAATAAAGTAAAAAAACTTGAAAATTAAACTTTAAGAAAAAATCTTGGATTTTCATTTAGTTTAACTAAACATTTATCCACATAAGAATTTGAAGAACAGATCATCAAATTAACTTTCTTATTATTTGTTTTTGAAAAGATATTTTTATCATTAAGAAATTTAAAAAGTTTTGGAACATCTATTACTGGCTTAGGATTTTCTTCAAAGTTTCTAGCAAAATATTTAATTTCAATTTTCTTTTTTAAAGAGTTTTTTATTAAGTTACCTTTAAATGTTTTCCAGAATCTGTAGGGAACTTTTGCTTTTTCCTCAGCAATATGAAAAAATGTTTCTGTAAAACTATCACCTAGAAATAAAATTTTACAATTTATTTTTAATAAGAAATCAAAAGCACTACCATTACTAAATTCTGTATCTCCTTCAAGGTCTGCAATATTATTTGAATTTTTACCCAAAATAGAAATTGAATGTATTGGATGAAAAGTTCTACTACTAGCATCATGTTTTCTAATAAATTCTGCAAAAACTCCCATCCTATCAGATGGGGTATTATCTACATCAAAATCATCACCTTTTGGAAAATTAAAAGTAAATGTTGGAACTGCAATAAAACCATTTTCACCAATTACATCAAGTATTGTTTCTTTAATCATGTTTAATAAATCAGGCTGTGTTAAATCTTTATATTGTCCAATTGTTTTTAAAGAAGAATGTATAAAAACATTATCATTTTTTGCCAAACCAATACTAATTAGTGCTTCTTTAAATTCATCAGAATTATATTGATTTACCATTTAATATAGTAACCCTTTTTTTTTTAATTTTATAAAGATACTTCTTATCTTTTTATATTCATATTTTTTATCAAAAACTACATCTGATAGAGCTATTTTACCATCAGCAGCTGATAAAATTGTATTTATAATATTTAATTGATCATGTGAATTTAAAATTTTATCTGATGAGTCTTCCCAAGTATTAGGGCTATTTATATTCGGATAAAGATTTCTTTTTCCTAACTGCATTTCGCAATAAGGCTCTCTCCGCCTAAGAAAATCTTTTTTCTCATTATCTTGAAAAAATTTAAATATTTCATTTGTTGTTTTTTTAAACGATTTTAATTTAACAAATTCTTTATTATCCGCTGAGGTATGATATTCTTTATTTTTTCCATATACTGTTCTGGCTAATTGCCCTACTGGTAGATTACATTCTGATGAACAATATTGTCTTTCATCACTACCATTTGTTTCAAATTTTCTAATATTTATTTTTTTATTTTTAGCCGTTTGTGTAAAATATTTATCAAATAAAGAATTGCCTTCTCTGGAAAGTTTGTACGAGAGTTTTTTTTCTGGTCCTCCAAGACAAGTTAATACTATGCCAGAAATTAGGTTCTTTTTTAAATATTCAAGATTTTTGTGAATAAAACAAATTGATCCTATTGTCTCTGGATTGATAACAAATAAATAGTTAAATTTTCTTTTTTTTAATTTTTTTAATTTTAAATAAAGTAAAATTTGAATTAAAGGTCCACTTAATTCATTATTAGCCATTGAAGGGTGACATAAATAACTAGTTATTAATATTGTGTCTTTTTTTATTGAATTATCTTTTATAGTTTTTTTTAATAAAAATTCTCCCCACTCCACAAATCCTTTTTTGAGAGAACTATCAATAAAAACTCTATAATTTTCATTTTTTAATTTAAGTCTTTGACTGTGTGATAAACAAAATCCCCAATTTTTTTTGTAGTAAGAGGTTACATATGGGATATATTTGGGTTGAGCTGAAATACTATGTAGGTTCTTATTCAACTTAGACAAAGACATAATTTTGTTTACTGGCGTTGAATAGTTCATTAAATGTAAATTATTTTGTTTAAAATCAATAATTTTTTTATTTTTTAAATTTTTTATATAAGCATCTTTTACATTCCATTCATTTGGAATTTTCCAATCAAAAACTTTTTTTCCAGTTTGGTATTTGTATTTTTTAAATGGTATAAACTTGTTAATTATATTAAACGATTTTCTATATCCATCTCCAGTAATACTTCTGCAAATAGGGAACAGTTCATCAAAAACTTTTTCTAGGTTAAATGTGTTTTTTTTCAATTTTGAATAAGTAAATTTTGGTTTATATAGTATATATATTTTTAAATGAAAGTCATTATTATAGGCAATCAAAAGTTTGGAGAAAGTGTTTTAAAAAACTTTCATGAAGAAACTAATCATACTGTAGTTGCTGTTTTATGTGAACAGGATAAAATTGGAAAGCCCATAGATCCAATTAAACAATATGCTGAAAAATATAAAATACCTTTTTTTCAGCCAAAAAATTACAAAGATACAAAATTACTCTATCAAATAAAGTCCTTGAAACCTGATATTAGTGTAATGGCATATGTAGTCTCTTTCATTCCTAAAGAATTTAGAGAAATTCCTTTAAAAGGAACTATTTGCTTTCATCCATCACTACTACCTAAGCATAGAGGTCCAAGTGCAATTAACTGGCCTATTATTCGCGGCTCTACAGAAACAGGTTTGACTATTTTTTATCCTAATGATCGTTTAGATAAGGGAGATATAATTTTACAAAAAAAAGTTTCTATATCTCCTAATGATACACTGGGAGATGTCTATTTTTCTAAAATATTTCCCTTAGGAGTAAAAGCATGTCTTGAGGCAGTTAATTTAATAAATTCTGGAAAGGTTACGAAAATAACTCAAGATGAGACCAAAGCTACATATGAAAGTTGGTGTAAAAAAAGCGACTCAAAGATTGATTGGAGTAAAACTGGTCAAGAAATTTACAATCTTGTTAGAGGTTGTAATCCTCAACCTGGAGCATGGACAAATATTGAGCAGAATGAATATACTTTTTATGATACAGATTTTGAAGTTAGTAAACATACAAAATATTTACCAGGTCAGATAATTTCAATTAAAAAAAATGAAATAATAGTTGCAACTAATGAAGGAACTTTAAATGTTTCTAGAATTAAATCTAAACAAGGTAAACTTTATATTAAAGATATGGATACTAGTGTTTTTAAGTTAGGTGATATTTTTGTCTGACTAAAATTTTAAAAGTAAAAGTATTCAAGGCATTCAACTATCTACATTTATGACTTTAGGATTAGATTGAGCATAATATTAAAATACGAATTTCTTTTGAATTTTAACTCAAGATAATAAAACAAAGAAATAGTTAATGACAATTTTCTTTCTGCCTGCTAAAGGTAGACTTATTCAAAATGTTAAAAAATTCTTCTGTATTAATTACGGGTGGAACAGGTTCTTTTGGGCATAGTTTTGTTTCACTTACACTTAAAAAATATAATCCCAAGCGTTTAGTAATTTTCTCACGTGATGAAATGAAACAATGGGAGATGGCAAAAAAATTTTATAATGATTCAAGAGTACGTTTTTTTATAGGAGATATACGAGACAAAGAGAGACTGCATCGAGCGCTACAAGGTGTAGATTTTGTTGTTCATGCTGCAGCAACCAAAATAGTACCAACTGCAGAATATAATCCATTTGAATGTATTAAAACTAATATTAATGGTGCAATGAATTTAATTGATACATGCATTGATCAAAATGTAAAACGTGTCGTAGCACTCTCAACTGATAAAGCAAGTAGCCCAATTAATCTGTATGGAGCTACCAAGTTGGCATCAGATAAGTTATTTATTGCAAGTAATTCAACATACGCAAGAGGTAATAGCACAATTTTTTCAGTTGTAAGATATGGTAATGTAATGGGCTCAAGAGGTTCTATGATACCATTTTTTTTGACTTTAAAAAATTCTAAAGAGATACCCATCACTGATACGAGTATGACACGTTTCATGATATCACTCGAACAAGGAGTGGATTTAGTTTGGCATGCATTCAAAGATATGTTGGGGGGAGAAATTTATGTTAAAAAAATTCCCTCCATGAAAGTTATTGATGTAGCGAAAGTAGTTGCACCAAGTGTTAAACATAAAATTATTGGGATACGCCCTGGAGAAAAAATACATGAACAAATGATAGGTATGGAAGATAGTTACTCTACTTATGAATACTCAAAGTATTATAAAATTTTGCCGCAAATCAATAATTGGGCACAAGATAATTCTCGAATTAAAAATGGAAAAAAGGTGCCAGAAGGTTTTATTTATTCAAGCGAAAAAAATTCGGAGTGGATGACAAAATCTGAATTAAAGAATTGGATTAATATAAATAAAATTAATATTGGTAAAATTTAATTAAAAATTAAATTAAAATAAATTAATCGATATATTTTTAAAATGAATAAGCCTAAGCAAATTATTCTAAAAAAATTAAATCTTACAACTGATATAAGCAAAAAATACTTGGGTTGGATGAATGATTTTGATGTATTTAAATTTACAATGCAAAAAAATAAAAAGCATTCTCTTGATAATATTAGACAATTTGTAAAAGAAAAAAATGAGTCTAAAAATGAATTTTTATATGGAATATTTTTAAATAAAAATAATTCATTAAAACATATTGGTAATATAAAACTTGGTCCAATAAATTTAATATATAAATCATCTGATATAAGCTATTTTATTGGAGAAAAAAAATTATGGGGACATGGATATTCAACTTTGGCAATAGCAGAGGTAATTAAAATTGCTAAAAAGAAAAAATTAAAAAAGCTTAGAGCTTTAGCTCATGAAATCAATATTGGATCAAAAATAGTATTAATTAAAAATGGCTTTAAAAAAAAAGGAAAATTAAAAAAAATAAAAACTGCAGAAATTTATATTAGGTTATTAAACACTTAAAATCTTTAATGTTTTGAAGTAAATAAACCTTTAAAAAAATTTGAATACATTTAAATTATACACACTAAAATTAGATATATTAATTTATAAAATAAATGCTAAATATTTTGTATGAAAAAAAAAACTAATAGAAATATTCAAAAATATCTTAAAATTATAAAACAAATTGAAAAAGTAAGGGCAAAAAATAACAAAAATTGGATGGATATTTACAGATTAGCCTTCTCAGTTGCACCTGATGAGTCAATAAATATTATCACAAGAATTTTAAAACTTGATAAATCTGTTAGTAAACTTGCAGAAAAGTTAATTAAATAGCTTTATAGTAATATAAAATAAAAAAATTTTTTGTTCATAGATTTATAATTTTTAGATAATTTTTTATGTAAATTTACAGAATTCTTGTTACTTTTTTTTACCATCGTTACGAGTTTAAATTTTTTTTTTTTTAATATAGATAAAAATTTAACGAGAGCAATTCTTCCAATACCTTTGTTTCTATATCTTTTTAAAATTATAATTGAATAAAAAAAATTATTTATATTATATATTATTAATCCAATTATTTTTTCTTTTATTTTAATTGCAAAAATTTTTCTATCTTTGTGATTAATTCTAAACCACTCTTTACTTTTTTTTCTAGAAATTCTTTTTTGATCAATATTGACCTGCAAATAATCATTGTGAAATCGAAACTTATAAAATATATCAAATTTTTGATCAAACCTTAATCGAGTAAGTTGGTTTAATTTAATTTCTTGATTTTTAAATTTCATAAGTTATTTTTTATAAACTAGCCATGAAAAATAATCAAAAAACATATAAAGTACAAAATATAGAATTTGAGTATATATATTAATCATTTAGCAAAGGGTTATTTTTTTTTATGAAATGCGCTATAATGCAACCACAT
>MDTG01447726.1_pt1 | contig 29245 bp, 29 predicted proteins | sample 811421 | NCBI WGS metagenome assembly MDTG01 (sample SAMN05326645, study PRJNA326480) | marine metagenome | isolation source: seawater | place: Pacific Ocean: South East | collected 2011 | reverse complement strand
GTTCATTTCTGCGGTAATTATTTCAAGAGAAATTTGGGTAGCTGCCTTAAGAGATATAAATGCTAGGAATAATCAATCTGATAAAACAAAAGTAACTTATTTAGCAAAGACAAAAACTGCAATTCAAATGTTTGCCATATCAATGTACCTTGTTGGTCTAACTTTAAACAATATGACTATACTTTTCTTTGCTGATATTGTTCTTGTAATTGCACTATTCGTAACAGTTCAAACAGGCTTACAATATACTATTTCAACTTTTAAGAAATGAATAAAGATAAAAAAATTATAGATATAGCTAAGCAAGTAATTGATGATGAAGTTGAAGCTCTCGTTGGTTTAAAAAACTATATTGATGAAAACTTTGAAGAAATTATAAATGTTGTTTATAAATGCAAAGGTCGCCTCATTTTTACTGGGATAGGAAAATCAGGTCATATAAGTAAGAAAATTTCTGCAACTCTCTCAAGCACAGGAACAAGTTCTTTTTTTATGCATTCAACTGAAGCTTTTCACGGTGACCTAGGAATGATCCAAAAAAATGATATTGTTGTTGCCATAAGTTATTCAGGAGAAACCGACGATTTACTTAAAACAATCCCAATTATTAAAAAGTTAGGTTGTTTAGTTATAGGTGTATCCGGTAATGCTAAATCAACGCTTTCAAAAATTTCAGATTACCATCAACTTATCAAAGTTGAAAAAGAGGCTTGTCCTCTTGATCTTGCTCCTACCTCTAGTGCTACTGCAACGCTTGTTTGGGGAGATGCACTTGCAATTTCTTTAATGAATAAAAAAAATTTTAAACCTGAAGATTTTGCAAAGTCTCACCCAGGAGGAACATTGGGAAAAAGATTACTTCTTTCTGCAAAAGATGTAATGGCATCAGGAGATGAAATACCAATTATCAGAGACGATTTGCTTACAAAAGATGTCATAAAAATTATTTCTGAGAAGGGCATGGGAGTTACATTTGTAAAAGATCGAGATAATAAAATAATTGGCTTAATAACCGATGGTGATATCAGAAGAGCCATCGATAAATCAAATTACTTTTTCGATATGACCGCCCAAGATATTATGAGTAAAGATTTTCTATCAGTAACTCCTGATGAGTTAGCTTCTGAATGTCTTAATAAGATGGCTGAACGAAAGATCGGATGTCTTGCTGTAATGCAAAATAATGAATTAGTTGGCGTAATCAATCAAAAAGATTTAGTTAAATTAGGTATATAATCCGTTTTAAAGGCTGGGTGGCAGAGTGGTCATGCAGCGGACTGCAAATCCGTGTACGCCGGTTCGATTCCGGCCTCAGCCTCCATTAAGTTATAAATAGATAAAACATTAATTTTAAAAAGAATTTTCTATATAATACGTTTTTTAATTATATATATTATTATGAAAATTCTTGTAATGGGCCTGCCTGGGAGCGGCAAAACTTATTTAACAAGTAGGCTCCAACCTCTTCTTAAATCTGCATGGTATAACGCAGATAAGGTCAGAGAGATGGCTAATGATTGGGACTTCTCAGATGAAGGAAGAAAAAGACAGTCAAATAGGATGAGAGCCTTTGCTGATTTTGAAAAAGCAAATGGTAGATTTGTTATATGTGATTTTGTATGTCCAACCTCTGAGACTAGAAATAATTTTGATGCTGATATTACTATTTGGATGGATACAATAAAAGAAGGAAGATTTGATGATACAAATAAAATATTTGTTAAGCCTGTGAATGTAGACTTCCACATTACTGAGTGGAATGAAAAGAATCATATTAATATTGCTCATGATATTAAGGAAAAATATGTTTGATTGGAAAAAGCCAACAGTTCAGATGCTTGGCAGATGGCAACCTTGGCATCGTGGTCATCAGGAACTTTTCAAGAGATGTGTTGCAAAAACTGGACAAGTCGCAATACAAGTAAGAGATGTTCAAGGAGCATCTGGAGGAGACGGCCAGGATGATAATCCTTTTGATTGGGATGATGTTTGCAAAAATATTGAAGAAGGTCTTGCAAAAGACGGATTCAAAAGGGGCTTTGAGTATGAAATCATGCTCGTTCCTAACATAGTTAACATTACTTATGGAAGAGGTGTTGGTTATTCATTCGATGAAGAGGTCTTTGATAGTTCCATAACTTCAATAAGTGCAACTAAAATAAGAAAAAAGCTTCGCGAAGACGGTAAATTAAAATAAATACGCTTAGTTGGTTTAAAATATTTTCATGAGAAACCTATTGATACTTATATGAAAGTTGGAATTATTGGTTATGGCTTTGTTGGAAAAGCTCTTGCTAATGGAATAAACAAATCAACGAAAATACTAAAAATTGACCCAAACTTGGGAACCTCAGTGGAAGACCTCGTAGAATTTAAACCAGATATTATATTTATATGTGTACCTACACCGCTCAAAGATGATTTAACTTTAGATCCAAGTATTGTATTTTCTGTAATTGAAGAGATAGTGAGACATAAGATCGATTCTTTAGTGGTATTAAAAAGTACGATTCTTCCAAATTTTATAAAAGATATAAATAAGAAAATAGAAAAGTTTATTTATAATCCTGAGTTTCTCAGAGAGAAACACGCTGATGAAGATTTTATTAATTCTAGTTTAATTGTTTTTGGTGGCGAGGAAAAAGAAATAAAAGAAATGAAAAGTTTTTATGAAAATAATACAAAATGTATATCAAAAGATTATATTGAGACAGATATTATTTCGGCCTCACTAATTAAGTATACGATAAATTCTTTTCTTGCCACTAAGGTAATATTTTTCAATGAAGTTAGAGAAATCTTTGATAAATCAGGAGCAAATGAGACCTGGAGCAATTTTATAAAAGCTTTAGCGCATGATAAAAGAATTGGGTATTCCCATATGCAAGTTCCCGGCCCTGATGAAAGATTAGGTTTTGGGGGAGCATGTTTCCCAAAAGATACAAATGCAATTTATAACTATTCAAAAGATATAGAAGCTGAATTTAAATTGCTCAAAAAAGTCATTTCTCTTAATAATTATTTAAGGGCAGAGTATAATGAGCTCTTTGATAGAGAGTTAGAGCAAAATATTGATTTCAAAAACAGCTTAGACGAGTAAATATGATTTAAGCCCGAGTGGTGGAATTGGTAGACACAAGGGACTTAAAATCCCTCGATAGAAATATCGTGCCGGTTCAAGTCCGGCCTCGGGCACCATAATCCAAGCTCAACTTTTTGCTTATATCTTCACAAAAAATTTATTTAAAGGGGGTATAATTATTCCATGCAAGATAAGGAAAAGTTTGATGATAGCCTTTTTGATGAGATTGAGTTAAGAGATATTGTAGAGATTATTTGGTTAAGAAAAGCTCTGATTATACTCTTTGCAATTTTTGCATTTTCTATCTCATTTATTGTTGGTAAATTACTTCCTGATATTTATACTACCAGTTCGGTCCTAGCTCCATTAAATGAATCAAACAGTAACAACACTTATCTGAACGATTTATCAGGTTTAGCAGATCTTGCTGGAATATCTGCCCCATCGAATATTACTAGATCAATGGAAGCAAAAGAGGTTTTAGCTTCATTCACTTTCTTTTCTAAAAATATTAAGCCCAATATTAAACTACAAGATCTTGTTGCTATAGATTCATGGGATAAAGAAAGTAACTCAATTCAATACGATAAAAATTTATTTAATCCAAAAGATCAGGTTTGGATAGGAGATGGTTCAGTGGATGGTTCAAGAATGCCATCAGATCAGTCATCTTTTAAGGAATTTAAAGACATTTTCATAATTTCACAAGATAAAGATACGAGCTTTATTACTCTAAGCGTCAGCCATCAATCCCCTTTTGTAGCAGAACAAATTCTTCAGACTGTGATTTACGAAATAAATAATAAATTTCGGCAAGAAGATAAAAAAAGAGCGTCGCTATCAATTGAATTTTTAAACAATCAGATAGGAGCAACTAATATTTCTGAGATTAAACAAGCACTATCGAGGCTTCTTCAAATAGAAACTCAAAAATTAATGTTAATAGAAGCAAATGAGGAATATGTCTTTAAAGTTCTTGATCCGCCTATAGTAAAAGAAATAAAGTCTTCACCAAATAGAATTATTATCTATATTGTTGGCTTTTTAACAGGAATATTGATTGGTGTTATATACGCATTACTAAATCATTATTTTAAGAAATAAATATTTTCCATTTATAAACATGAAAAAAATACTTTCTGTTTTCGGAACAAGACCGGAAGCAATCAAAATGGCTCCTTTAGTAAAGCAGCTTGAATCTGAAGCGAATGTTTGCTCAAAAGTTTGTGTCACCGGGCAACATCGAGAAATGCTTGATCAGGTCTTAAATATATTTTCAATAATTCCAGACTATGATCTCGATATCATGAAAAAAGAGCAAGATTTAACAGACATTACAATTAAGATATTAAAAAAAATATCTACAGTCTACGATGAATATAGACCGGATCTTATTTTAGTCCATGGAGACACCACTACTTCATTTGTCGCTTCATTAGCAGCATACTATAAGCAAATTAAGGTTGGTCATGTTGAGGCAGGTTTAAGGACTGGCAATATTTATTCTCCTTGGCCAGAAGAAGGAAATAGAATGCTTACAGCAAACATTGCTAATCTTCATTTTGCCCCAACTGAAAACTCAAAATCTAATTTAATTAATGAGGGTATTCAAGAAAGTAATATTTTTGTTACAGGCAATACAGTAATCGATGCTCTATTTCTTGGAATGAATATTATTAATTCAAGAAAAAATCTTAAAGAGAGATTTAAGAAAGAATTCAATTTTTTAGATAGGTATAAAAATATTATTTTGGTTACAGGCCATAGAAGGGAAAGTTTTGGTGAAGGTTTCATTAGAATTTGTAAGTCAATTAAAGATATAGCTACCAAAAATTCATCAACTGCAGTTGTATATCCAGTTCACCTAAACCCAAATGTCCAAAATCCTGTTACTAAGATTTTGTCAGAGATTCCCAATGTCTACTTAATTAAGCCCCTTGAATATCTTGAATTTATTTACTTAATGGACTTATCAAAGATTATTTTAACTGATTCTGGAGGGATTCAAGAAGAGGCTCCAAGTCTTGGGAAGCCAGTTCTTGTTATGCGGGATAATACTGAAAGACCGGAGGCGGTTTCGGCAAATACTGTTAAATTAGTTGGCACAAACGTAGAAAATATTCTTACTAGCGTCAATCAACTACTTTATGATGATAAATCATATAAATTAATGAGTAGTGCATCTAATCCATACGGTGACGGAAATGCTGCAAAGAAGATAATAAGCATAATTAGGGAGCTATAGAAATGCACTTTCAAAAAATTACCATTGTTGGCTTAGGCTACATTGGGCTTCCTACTGCGGCTATGCTTGCATCAAAAAATAAGAGAGTAACAGGGGTTGATATCAATAAATCAGTTATTGATACTATAAATAAAGGTAATATACATATTGTTGAACCTCAACTTGCTTCTCTAGTAAGCAGGGCTGTGAAAGATAACTTTCTTATTGCTCAAAACAAGATTGAGGAATCAGATGTATTTCTAATAGCTGTTCCGACTCCTTTTAAAAACAAAAGATCTAAGATACCTAGGCCCGATATAAGCCATATTGAAAAAGCTATAAAATCTATTGCGAGTGTTTTAAAAAAAGGAGACTTGATAATTTTAGAGTCTACTTCGCCAGTGGGTACAACTGAAAAGATTGCAAAATTAATATCAGAGTATAGACCTGATCTGAACATGCCAAATGAAGATGTTTCTGGAGATATAAGTATTGCATACTGTCCTGAAAGGGTATTGCCTGGCCAGGTTATAAGAGAGCTTGTTGAGAATGATAGAATCATAGGTGGTATTTCTAATAATTGTTCAACTAATGCTGAAAACTTTTATAAAATCTTTGTCTCGGGGAAATGCCATATTACAAACGCAAGAACTGCTGAGATGGCAAAATTAACAGAAAATGCTTCCCGAGATGTTCAGATTGGATTTGCAAATGAATTGTCATTAATTTGTGATAAGCTTCAAATAAATGTTTGGGAGTTAATAGATTTAGCAAATCAGCATCCAAGAGTAAGCATTTTAGAGCCTGGTCCGGGTGTAGGAGGGCATTGTATCGCAGTCGATCCTTGGTTTATCGTAAGTCAAAATCCCACTGAATCGAGAATAATTAGAACAGCAAGAGAAGTTAATGATTCAAAGCCTGCTTGGGTCGTTAATAAAGTTAATTCATTAATTAAAGAATTCCTTATTGAAAATCCTAACAAAGCACTAAATATGGTGAACATTTCATTTTATGGGATTTCATTTAAGCCAAATATAGATGACTTAAGAGAAAGCCCTGCGCTTTCAATTACAAGAGAGATATCAGCTTCTCATCCGGGCAATGTATTTGCAGTAGAGCCAAATATAGAAAATTTGGAAAGTCATGAAAGCTTTTCATTGATTAGTTATAAAGATTCCCTAGATAAGAGTGACATACATGTTTTGTTGGTTAACCATAATGAGTTTTATAACAATAAACCAAATAGCAAGTATATTATTGATACTAAAGGAGTTTGGATAAATGGATGATGTGTTGAACTTAATTGGAAGAGAGAAAGAGTTATTCGATTCTGATATTAATAAACATGAAAACGAGCTTAAAAGAATTATATCTAGATCAAGGTTTCTTGTTCTAGGAGCTGCCGGCTCAATTGGACAGTCTGTTACCAAAGAGATATTTAAAAGAGAACCTCTTAAACTTCATGCCATAGATATAAGTGAAAATAATCTTGTTGAGCTCGTAAGAGATATAAGAAGCTCATTTGGCTATATTGAAGGAGATTTTAGGACATTTGCTTTAGATATAGGATCCTTTGAATTTGATAAGTTTATTGATCATGATGGGGCTTATGATTATGTACTAAACTTATCAGCTCTAAAGCATGTAAGAAGCGAAAAAGATCCATTCACTTTAATGAGAATGATAGATATAAATATTATGAATACTGTGAAAACAATTAAACAAGCCAAAAACAGTGGAGCAAAAAAATATTTTTGTGTTTCTACTGATAAAGCTGCAAATCCAGTAAATATGATGGGTGCATCTAAAAGGATAATGGAGATGTTCTTATCTCGAGAGAGTAAAAATATATGTATTTCAACTGCTAGATTTGCGAATGTTGCATTTTCAGATGGATCCCTTCTTCATGGTTTTAATAAAAGATTAGAAAAATCTCAGCCTATTGTTGCTCCAAATGACATTAAAAGGTATTTTGTTACTCCAAAAGAGTCAGGTGAATTATGTTTGATGTCTTGTATATTTGGAAACAATAGAGATATCTTTTTTCCAAAACTTAGCGAATCATTGCATTTAATTTCATTTGCAGATATTGCAAAAAAATACCTTTCTTTAAAAAACCTTAATCCATATTTTTGTAAAGATGAGGATGAAGCAAGAAATTTTTTAAAGAACCATCATGATGCTAGAGATTGGCCATGTTTGTTTGTCGAAAGTGATACCTCCGGAGAGAAGGACTTTGAAGAGTTCTATACTTCAAATGAGGTTTTAGATTTAGATTCATATGAAAATTTAGGAATTATTAAAAGTGATAATGGTTGTAATGAATCTAAGTTAAATTACTTCTATGAAGAAATTCAAAGAATTAAAGGTAAGAAAAATTGGAAAAAGTCTGACTTTCTCGACCTTTTCAACATAATGATACCAGGATTCGACCACAAAGAGACTAATAGATATTTAGACAACAAAATGTGATATGAACACTAAACATCTCATTAAATTTGTTCAACAAATATATAAATCTAGAGATTTTATTCCTCTTCATAGTCCATCTTTCTTAAAGGCTGATGAGGATAGAGTTCTTGAAACTATAAGAAGCACTTATGTCTCAAGCGTCGGTAGATATGTGGGTAAATTTGAAGATGCTTTATGCTCGCTTACTAGTTCTAAAGGCGCTGTTGCAACAGTTAATGGAACAGCAGCACTTCATGCAAGTATGCATGTGCGTGGAATATCTAACAATGATTACGTTATAACGCAAGCGTTATCATTTGTTGCTACATGTAACGCAATTTTATATACAGGCGCAAAACCTATATTTGTTGATGTTTCAAAAAAAACTTTGGGTATGTGCCCTATTGCACTAGAAGAATTCTTAAAATTGCATGCAGATGTTGTTGATGGCAGGTGCATTTATAAGAAAGATAAAAGAACTATTAAGGCAGTAATACCCATGCATACTTTTGGGCATCCAGTTGAGATAGATAAAATAGCTAAAATCTGCAGTGAATGGAAAATTGACTTAATTGAAGATGCAGCAGAAAGCCTTGGATCAACCTTTAAAGGAAAACATTTGGGCACATTTGGGCTCCTTGGAATAACCAGCTTTAATGGAAATAAAATTATTACAAGTGGTGCAGGCGGAATGATATTTTGTAGCTCTGAAGATTTAAAAAAAGAATTGAAGCATGTAACAACCACTTCAAAAGTTGAGCATAAATATAGATTCAAGCATGACAGACTTGGATATAATTATAGAATGCCAAACATTAATGCAGCTCTTGGCTATAGTCAGCTTGATAGGTTGGATTTTTACTTATCTAAGAAAAGAGAATTAGCTAATCGCTATGCAAATTTTTTTGAGGACACTGATATTAATTTTTTTCGTGAACCCAAAAATGCAAGATCAAATTACTGGTTAAACACAATTATCTGTAATGATATTAGGGAGAGGGATAGTATTTTAAATACTACAAATGATAACGGTGTTATGACTAGACCTGCCTGGGATCAGATGAATAAACTTCCTTACCTAGAAGATAATATTAGTGAATCATTAATAAATACAAGCTATTTAATTGAGAGAATAGTTAACCTTCCAAGTAATCCAACATTTGATAATTTTGAAGATATCAAGACTTAATTTTTTTCTTTTTATATTTTCTTTTTCATATATTGTTAACCTAATAGCAGGCACATTAAGGCTTTTAAGAATAGATGCCTATGCAAATATTACCAGCTACTTTTATTTTATTTGTTTGGTTTTTATTGGAATATTCATTCATAACCACATTAAGATAAACAAGATATATTTTTCTATTTTATTTCTGGCAATTTATGGAGCTATTGTAGGTATTGCAAACGGATATCATTTATTCGACATACTTAAAGGCAGTATCATTATTCTTTCAAGTCTTGGGCTATATCAAATAGGCAGGTTATATAGGCTCTCACAAAGCCACATATATAAATATCTTTGTATACCAGAAATTATTTCTCTTTTGACATTGCTATTTTTTAGTTACCTAACCCCTGTTTCAGTATATATGGGATTCTCTTTAACTTATTACAACGTATATTTTCTGGCAAAATATAATAAAGTTAACTTGAAGATGCTAATTCTGAATTATCTCTCTGGAAGGAGAGGTAACTTGCTTGCATTAATTATTTCAAAGATAAACTTATTTAACGCAACAATTATAGGGCTAATAATTTACACATATATTTATATAAATTATGGTGCTAACTTTTTTAACTTTGATTCATTGAACATTCTTTCATCTGGAAGGTTGTTCGAGATACAGTCAACTTTAGCTGATTTGAAAAGTAAAAATATTTTTGAACTCTTTTTAGGCAACGGCACAGGATTTACTTTTCAAGTAAATGAAGATTCATATAAAACAACTTTGCATATGAGTTATTTATCTATTATTTCGAAATATGGATTTTTTGGATTAATTTTTTTGATATATGTGCTTATAAAATCTAAGGTATTCATTTCAAATACAAATAATAGGATATTGTTTATATATGGCCTTATAATAAGCCTGTTTATTGATAACTTTTTCTTTAATCCGGCTATATGGATTTATTTAGGATACCAAGATGCTGACTAAAAAAGCTTTAATCTTCGGGAGACCATTCACAAAAGAGTTCGACAGAATATATCAACAGCAAGGTCTTAGTCATGGAATTAAATATTTCTCAATAAGTGATTTCAGAAGATTAAATTTAAAAAATAATTTTAATCTGATTGATAATCAATATAGATTAATTAAATCAAATAATGTTAAAAATTATGATTTTCTGCCATCTGATATTATCAGTAGATGCCGGTATTTAAAGGGAATTAATAAATCTACGGCTTATCTTCTAATAAATTCATTCTATCAGTCTTTAGAGAATATTGATGCTAGTGAAATAGATCATATTATTTCTTTGCCTGTTGATAATTATTGCTCACATTTAGTCTTTTTATGGGCCAAGCATAACTCTATCAAAATTATAACTCCACAAAGATCTTTTGCTGGAGAATACACCAGAATTACTTCAATGGGTGAATATATAAAAGTTAGAGATCCAGAAATTGACGAAATTGAAAGTTTGCAAAAAAAATTAAATGGTGATTTTGCTCCATATACTTTAAATAAGCCAAGAGGTAAGTTTAAAATTTTTTTAATGTATTTAAGAGAAAGAGTAAAAAAAATAATTTTTGAAGCATTAAAGATTCTTAAAAATGAGAAATACTCTTTTCATTACAATACAATTTTTCCTCATCCCTTTGCATTAACGATATATAACAAAGATTCTATAAATGCAGAGTCTCTATTTCTTGATATCAATAAGTCAATGAGCATAATTGAAAATGAGGAATTTTGTTGGCTGGTTCTTCAGTTTAGTCCTGAAACCTCATTAGATTACCACATTGAAGATACAAGATTTTCAGATTATGAGAAATTAATAACAGAAATAAACAAACGCTTTAAAGACTTAAAAATTGTTGCTAAAGAGCATCCTACATCTGTTGGTATAAGACATCCTCATTTTTATAAATTCTTAAAATCACTAAATATAGACTTGATACATCATACAATTTCTGCAAATGATTTAATAAAGAACTCTAAATTTATCATTACTACTGGGGGCAGCTCTTCTGGAGCAGAAGCTCTTTCTAGGAATCAAAAAGTTATAAATCTAGGCGGTGCCTATTATATTGAGAATCCAAAAAGCCTTGAAATTGGATCTCTAGATAAAAATCTTGATGAGTTATTTGTGGATCAAAGCCCTTACGAAACCTGTAAAAGGATATTGGAAAATACAATTCCTGGTCGTTATGACTTTTTTTCGAGGTCAAAAAATTCTATTTCAGAAAATGATAGGAAGATAGTCAATGAAATTATCAAATTTATTACTAGTTTATAGAAACTATCTAATCCATATATTTGTTTATTTAAAAATTTTTATATATGGATTTTTTCTAGAAAATACATTGTATATTCAATTTTATGCAATGTTTGGTGCCTTTCATGTGTTAATGAACATTGCCGGTCTAGGCGTATATGATTTTGTTCTTATTAACAGAGTTAAAAACAAAGAATATTTAATCAATAAGAAAATTATCCTCTTTGTTATATTATTTCAACTGATAGTTGCTGTAATTTATCTCTTGGCTTCCAATAAATTTAATTTATTATTTCTTTTTTTTTATATTGTTTTTTTTCTTCATAACTACTTTTTAAGATTTTATAGGATTGAGAAAAATATCTCTAAATACTACAACTTGGTCTTATTAAAGGGATTCATTGACCTATTTCTAATCTCTTTTATGTTATTCATTGAATTTAATATAACGGTTTTAGTTTCAATAGAGATATTTTCATCAGCCATAATTATTCTCACGATTCTATATAAAACTAGGTCCTCTAAATTAGCCCTAAAAAAAATCGATACGAAAACATTATTTTTTTCCTCCAAAGACTTTTATTTTAATCAAATCTTTACAACCACAAATGCAAACATATTTAGGATTCTTATGAATTTTAATTTAAATTATGATCCTCTTAAAATCGTTATTGTTGATATTGTTATTCAATTTATCAGGAGCATAAATGTATTTCAGTACAATAATCTTTATTCAAAAACACCAATCTTAAGGAATGGTTTTTATTTAAATATAATTTTTGTATTGTTATTATTGGCGTTTATTTATGTGCAGGATTTACCCATAATATTAATAAGTCTTTCACTAATAATCATTTCTCATATGACATATTTAGCTGAATATATTGAAAAAGTGAGATTTCAAGCATTCTCCAGTCTCATAGCATTTGCTCTTACTATTTTATTTGTTATTGTTTTTTCGATAGATGATATCTATAAAATAATATCTCTTAATGTTACATTGATATACATAACTTTATTTTTACAATTATATTATTTTGAAAAAAAACATACTAATTATTACTGGAAGTAGAGCTGAATCTGGAATCTTATCAATTCTCTATAAAGAATTGAAAAAATCTAAGAGGTTTAATACTTTTATACTCGCAACAGGAGACCATCCATCCATTTCCGATAAAGATTACTCAGACGCATTAAGCGAAAATATAAATTTCAAACTTGATCTAGATCTTCCAGAAAAAGTCGATAATATTTCAATAACTAAAGCAATAAGCAGGGGGTTAAACTCATTCCCTGACATAATCGAATCAAATAATATAGATATTATTATAGTTTTAGGAGATAGATATGAGTTATTACCTTTTGTAATATCAGCTAGGTTCTTAGATAGGCATATTGTTCACTTTCATGGCGGCGAGGTAACAAAAGGAGCTTTTGACGACTGGATTAGGCACTCTGTTAGCAAAATGTCCAATATTCATTTTGTTGCTAATGAGACTTATAGAGATAGATTAATCAAGATGGGCGAAACTCCAAATACTGTTTTCGAGGTTGGTTCTTTGGCTTTGGATGATATTGAGCTTGAAAGAAGTTTTAAATCTTCAAGCGTTATGGAATTTTGTAAAAATAATAAAAATGAATTTATATTGGTTACACAACACCCTGAAACAAGCTCAAATATTTCAATACAAGAACAGATCTCTGGCTTAATAAGATTTTTAAATAAGTCATCAAAAACCTCCTTTCTGATAACTGCATCTAATTCAGATCCAGGTGGCTATATCTTGAATGATATTTTAAAAAAAATCGCAAACAGTAGAGAAAATATATTGTTTGTTGATAACCTCGGAAGGAATGATTATTTATGTGCTATCAGACATTGCAGATATGTTCTCGGCAATTCTAGTAGTGCTTTGGTTGAAGTTCCAGCTCTTGATAAAATCTCATTTAACATAGGCAGAAGACAAGATGGGAGATTATTAGCAAATACGGTAATAAACTTAGAAAATAATTTTATAGATGATCTAGAAAGTATCTTTCACAAATTTAAAACTACAAATCAATACAAGCCTTATGGTGGTGGTGGAGCCGTCAAAAGAGTTTTAAAAATTATGGAGGAATTTGATTTTAATAAATCATCAAAAAAGGAGTTTTACGATGGATAAATTCATAATTGCTGAAATTGGTGTGAATCATGATGGTTCTCTTGATAAGGCTATTGAGCTAGTTAATGCATGCAAAAATATAGGAGCTTCTGCAGTAAAATTTCAACACTTCTATACAGATGAGATTGTCCAAAAAGATACTGAGTGCGCAGAGTATCAAAAAGATAATGGAGATTATTCAAATCAATATGACATGATCAAAGAATTAGAACTTTCTGATATCGAAATGAAAAAAATATCTAGACATTGTGAAGAGATGAAAATAGAATTCATGGCAACTCCTTTTTGTGTAAATTCCCTAAATTTTCTTGTAGATGAATGTGGCATGAAGAAAATTAAGATTGGAAGTGGCGAAATTATTAATCACAAGCTTCTTTTTGCAGCTGGTGCAAAATCACTTCCAGTCATATTATCAACAGGAATGGCTTTAGATATTGAAATAGAGTTAGCAATAAATCAAACCATCAAGGGATTTATTTCATCCGCCCCTAGAGTGCATCATGATGATCTACTGAAATTAATAACAGATTTTAAAAAGAAAATCTCAATTTTGCATTGCACCACCGCATATCCTTGCCCAGCGAATGAAGCAAATTTAGATGAAATTATAAGATACAAAGAAATGTTCCCACTGCATGATATTGGCTTCAGTGACCATACTCTTGATAATAATGCTGCTATGATCGCCTCAGCAATGGGTGCAAATATTTTTGAGAAGCATGTAACATATGACAAGTCAGCTATTGGACCAGATCATAAAGCGTCTCTTGATATTAATGATTTTAAAAATTATGTAAATGCCATATGTCTTGGGCAACAGTTAGCATCCTCTGATTCTAATAGTCTTTCAATTTCGGAAAAGAAGAATATAAAGGTTGCCAGAAGAAGTCTCCATAAAATAGATTCTAAAACAAAAGCATCTAGACCATATGATGGAGAAAGTATTTTTTTTGAAGAGTAAAATATGAATGATTTAAAAATAAAGTTTAAATCAATATCTCCAAAGTATTTCGAAGACTTTAAAAAATTATCTATAAAGGATTTAATTTTCGATGACACTGGTGCAATTTTAATAGTCGATAAATTAAACAAGATCGGTATATTAACGGATGGAGATGTTAGACGAGGCATTGATAGATATGGTCTTAATGCTGAGCCTCACCAGCTTATTAATTGGAATCCAGTGCTAATTAAAAACTGTTCCAGTAACGAAATTCATAAAAAGTGTAATTTAATTTTTAAAAAAAACAAAAATATAAATGTTATACCAATAATTAAGGATGATGAGTCTATTGACTTTGCCTATAAATCTCATGAGTTAGATAAATCTAAAGTAAGTGTTGTAATAATGGCAGGTGGATTTGGGACAAGGCTTAAAGATTTAACATTAAACACTCCAAAGCCTATGCTAAAAATTGGAGGTAAACCTATTATAGAGAGAATAATAAATAATCTTACAGGTTGCGGATATAAGAAAATTTACATATCAGTCTATTATCTAAAAAATATAATAATGGACTATTTTAAAGACGGAACAGATTTTGACTGTAACATTGAGTATATAGAGGAGGAAGAGCCTTTAGGTACATTTGGATGCTTGTCTTTAAAAGAATTTGATAGCGAATATATTTTTGTGTGCAATGGAGATCTATATAATAAATTTGAGATTGAGCAACTGCATGGATCAATATTAAATAAAGAAAGTGATTTTGTTGTAGCAACAACGTCTTTCTCAACTGCAGTTCCTTATGGAGTTATTGAAACTCAAAACAACATTATAAAAAACATTAAAGAAAAGCCTACGCTAAATTTTTCTGTTGCAGCCGGCCAGTACTTTTTTAAGAATAAGCTTTTAAAGCATCTTGATAAAGGAAAAACTGATGCGCCTGATTTCCTGAACACTTTGCTTGGAAAAAATATTAATATATCTACATTTACTCTAATAAATAATTGGATCGATATTGGAATACCCGATCAGTTAGAGCTGGCAAATGATAGTTATGAAGATTAATACTTGCCATATAAGTCAAATTCCTACAAATATTTATAAAATTTTAAGAAAATTTGAAATCTCTTCAATATCTGTTTCTATTTTTAGTTTCGAGAATAATAATTCCAAAGATATATTTGTAGATTATTTTTTTGATAATGGATCCTATTGGGTCAACATTTATCATAAGAGAGAGTATTCTAAAGGAGTATTCGACAGCTATGTTTCAAGGGGCTATACAACTCCTATCTCGAATATGAGTGATAAGCTTTTAATAGAATTCTGGGAGCATTACATTTCTTACAAGTCAACTGATGGGTTCATTTGTGAATTATTTAAGCCACATCCACTATTACCTCATGAAAATATAGGGTTATTAGAGAAAAATAAAATTTTTATAAAGAAGGTTTGCTCAATTGAGTTAAAAAAAGAAAGTGATTTTTTTAAGGTTTGTAAATCTAAAAACAGAAATATTTTAAGGAAATCCCTAAAATTAGGTAATCAGCATTCAGTTTCCATTAATTTAGATGATTTTAAAGATAACTATAATGAGGAAATGTCTTCAAAAAATGCAACATCAGAATATTTTTTAGATACAGATGCTTATATAAGTGATGCTAAAGATTTTATTAGAATTGACGTTTTATCAAACAAAAAAGAGGTTTTGGCTGCTGGGCTATTTTTTATTTCAGACAAGTATATCGAGTATGGCCTTTCATATATCACTCCTAATGGAAAAAGAAGTGGTGCAGGCGTGCATCTGATTTATTCCGCCTTTGAGGAGGCTCAATTGAGGAATTTAGATATTTTTTATTTAGGCGGAGGCATCTCATCTGAGGACAATGATCCTCTTTATAAGTTTAAATCAAGCCTGTCTAATATGCTCTCTGATTATTATATTTACCCTGTAATATACAATAACAAAAAATATAAACAGATCACATCTGGAATGAATAGGAGTAAATTACTTTGTTACAGAAATTAAGATTTTTAGTAATTGGATATGGTTCAATAGGAGAGAAACATTATCAAGGCCTTAAAAAATTCTCTTCCGATATTGATATTGTAAGCAAACACTTGTCTTCTAAAAATGCTTTTAAAGACATCAATGAAATTGAAGATCTTAATCACTACAGCCATATTTTTATTTGTAATAATTCTTCAGAGCATGAAAATACATATCATAAGATCTCTCGATATGGTTTTAATGGCACACTTTTTATTGAAAAACCATCTCTTATATATAAAGAATCTTCAATTAAAAGGGTGTATGTAGGATATGATTTAAGATTTAGTAATGTATATAAATATGCTGTTAAAAATTTTCAGGCTAAGGAAATAAGATACATTAACATATACTGTGGACAACATTTATCTCAATGGCGTACCCGCGATTATAGAGAAACCTCCAGCTCATCAATAAAAGCTGGCGGCGGTGTCATAAACGATCTAAGTCATGAGTTAGATTTTATGCTGCAATTTATTAATGACCCGCGTATTGACTCTTCTCAAAGGCTTCACATGCTTGATGAAATTGAGACCGAATCATATTTTCATGGAAATTTTTCTTCAAGATCAACAAATACAATTGTTGATTTAACAATCAACTATCATGATCATATTCCTTCAAGATATTTTTCAATACATACTGATGATAGTTTTATAAGAGGCGACTTCTTATCAAATGAAGTAAATCATGATGATAAAGTTATAAAGCTCCAAGAGGTAAATATGCTTAGCGATCTGCATGAAGACTTATTTGGAGAAAAAAAATATATTTCAACACTCCAGGATTCAATGAAGGTGGATAGACTAATTAAGAATATAAAGGAGCATCAATGAGAAATTTAGTTAGCATTTGCGCTAGGTCTGGCAGCAAAGGAGTACCCAATAAAAATATTCTTAAACTAGGGAATTATATGTTGATCGAGCATGCAATTCTTCAGGCTAGTGAAATTTTTGATAAAGAAGATATTTATTTTTCATCTGACTCCAAAAAATACTGTGATATAGCTAGTAATTTCTGTATGAACATTATTAATAGAGAAGCAGATCTATCAAATGATACAGTTTCAAAAGTAGATGTTATTAGGGATATTTATATAAATTCAAATAAATCTCCTTCTAGAGTCATAGATCTTGATGTATCTTCCCCCTTAAGAACCAAGAAAAATATCCAAGACTGCCTAGAACTCTCAAAAAAGTATGATGTTGTAATAACAGGAACTCATGCGAGGAAGAATCCTTATTATAATTTAGTTCAAGTCAGAAATAAGATTCCGACTGTTGTAAAAAAGACATCTTTTAATTCCAGACAAGAAGCTCCTAAAGTTTTTGATATGAATGCATCAATTTATATATGGAACCCCACAACATTATTTAGTAAAAATCCTATATTTACTAGTAAGACTAAACTCTATGAAATGGATTACTTTACTGCATTTGATATAGATGAAAAAGAAGATTGGATTATTGTTCAGTCCCTTTATAATACATACAAAAAAAATCTTGGATTTGATTATTTAAAAAAATGAATACTTTAGTTATAGGTTCTTACGGAATTATCGGTTCAGATCTCACCAATGTATGCATTAATAAAGATGAATCTAATATTTTTTTTATAGATAAAAGCGAAAATAAAAAGAAACTTAGAAATTTCTTTAAAGCCGATTTTACAAAAGAAGAGGAAGTATCCTTATTTTTTAATAATTGCAAAGAAAATAAAGTGCAATTTGAAAAAATATTTATAAATGCTGGTGGAGCAACTGTTCCATATGACCAGTATATCTCTGACGTTGAAGAACTAGAACTTGAAAACTGGCATAAAATTATTAATGGCAATTTAGATATCTTTTTTCTCACAATTAAGCATTTACTGAGAACTAAAACATATACTAAAGACTCCTCTATTGTGGTTACATCATCAATTCACTCTATCGTGGGCCCTAGATTTGATACATATAAGGGAAGTTTTTACAAAGGTAAACAGATGTCAAGTTCAATCGCCTACTCAGCATCAAAAAGCGCAATGAACGGTATGGTGAAATATCTTTGCTCATATCTTTCTGAAAAAAGTATCAGAATCAATGCGGTTCTTCCGGGTGGAGTTTATTCTGGCCAAGAAGATAACTTTATAGAAAATTATTCTAAGCATGTACCCTTGGGAAGAATGGCCAATAGCAAAGAAATAGCAAATATTATCTATGCAATATGTTCCGATGATTTCTCATATATGAATGGTCAATTAGTTGTAGTAGATGGTGGAAAATCAAGTTGGTAAGAAGAATATTTAAGATCGATATCAAAAATAACTTCATGGTTAAAGGGCGTCAGCTCGAAGGAGTTAGAAAAATTTTTAAATTAGAAGATCTTCATAAGCATTTTGATAACCTAAACTGTACTGAACTTTTAGTAGTTGACTATACAAAAAGTAATTTTGGTTTGGATCCAAATTATGAAGCTGTAACAACAATAGCTAAACAGTTTAATTTACCTATAACATATGGTGGAGGCATCACCTCGCTAGAGCACATTGAAAAATTGGCAAGAGCTGGTGCAAGCAGATTTTATATTAACTCCATTCTTTCTAATGAAAAATTTAAATATCTACTAAAAGATTTCTGTGACGAAGTTGGAATGCAATCAATAGTGGTAGGGATAGAATATAGAATAAAAAACAATGTTTTGATTCCTTACTACAATGCTGGAAGAGATATTTTCCCAAGAGATTTTAGCGAGCACCTAAATCATATTTTAGATCATGATATTGGCGAAGTAATCTTTACATGCATTAATAATGATGGGATGAAGCTTGGATTTGATAAAAATATCTCTCCATTTTTAAAAGAAATAAAACATATACCTAAAATAGTTTCTGGTGGAGGCTTATCCCATGATTCTTCTGATGGAGTTGACGGAACTGCTCTTTCAACATTTTATATCGAGAGTTCCAAATGAATAATAAAGATTTCTTGTACTTAGATATACCCGGAGCAAATGTTAAAGCGATAATAAACTTTTTCGAAAAATTAGATATAAGTATAAATCCCTTAACAGATAATAAATCAAAGAATAATATAATTATCATTCCAGGTGTCGGAAACTGCAAACATCATATCGAATATATCAATTCCCTAGGTTTAGGAAAATCTTTTATTCAAAACAATAATATAATTAGTATTTGTGCCGGCTTTCAGATTATGTGTAAACATATTGAGGAGGGTCCATGTATAGGACTGGGATTACTTGATTTTGATATTAAAAAAATAACTAGCTCAAAGCAAGAATTAAATATTAATACTGGATTTAAAGAATGCAGCGATGGAAAAAAATATTTTTTTAATCACTCTTATGCAGCCAAGTATGATGACGAGTGTTCTTCTGATGGAATATATTTTTCTTTCTCAGGCAAAAAGAAGATAGTGTCACATATAATTTCAGAAAAAGACCTTCATTGCCAATTTCATCCTGAACTTTCAGGTAAATACGGTATACAATTAATATATGATTTTTTAAAAAACATATCATAATTTAAGGAACTATCTATGGCTCGATACGGTTTACCAGATAATATTGAAATTTGTAAGAATTGTGTAATGACAAATCAAAAAGTTACGCCATCACAAGTCCAAAGAGATACTAAAGAATCAAAAAAAAATACACTTAAGTTTGTTGATGGATTATGTGATCCATGCAGAGTGCATATGAACAAAACATATGAAATTGACTGGGATAAAAGATCTGAAGAATTAGAAATATTATGTTCAAAATATAGGAAAAGCGATGGTTCTTGGGATTGTATTGTTCCGGGTAGTGGAGGCAAAGATTCGGTATTTCAATCAATAATGCTCAAAGAAAAGTATGGGATGAACCCATTAACTGTTACATGGGCACCCCACATATATACTGAGTACGGCTGGAGAAATTTTGACAAATGGATAAAAAAAGGGGGATTTGATAATTTTTTATTTACACCTAATGGAAAAAAACATGCGCTCTTGACAAGATTGGCATTTATCAATCTTTTACATCCATTTCAGCCATTTATATTTGGGCAAAGGAATTATGTAATGCATATTGCAAAACAACTCGGGGTAAAGTTGATATTCTTTGGAGAAAATCCTGCCGAATATGGTGGCTTTGAAGGTGAGGATGTAATGTCAAAAATGGATAGAATGTATTATGTTGAAGATGATAGAAATAATATGAAAATATCAGGTTTAACATTAAAAGAGCTTGATGAGAAGCACAATATTAACGAACAAGATTTAAAATATTATTTACCATTTACTACTAAAGAGGCCGATGAATCAAATCTCGATCCTAGGTGGTTGGGTTATTATTTAAAATTCCATCCGCAAGAAAACTATTATTTTGCTCAAGATAAGATAGGGTTTGAGCCAAATGATGAAAGGACTGAAGGCACCTACTCAAGATATAATAGTCTTGATGATAGAACAGATGGCTTTCATTATTGGACAGGCTATATAAAGTTTGGTGTTGGAAGAACAATGCATGAAGCAAGTCAAGAGGTTAGAAATGGTGAATTGCTCAGAGAAGAGGCAGTAAAATTAGTTAATAAATATGATGGGGAGTTTCCTATGAGATATGCGCAAGATTTTGCTGATTATATTGGCTTAACTATTGATGAGATACATGAAATAGCAGATAAATTTAGACCAGACCATTTATGGGAAAAAGTTGATGGTGAATGGAAATTAAAATTTGAGATCAAATAATGTTTTTAAATACAACCTCGATTACTAAAAATGCAAATGGGAGAGAGATCATTTTTTGGGGTTGCTCTGAGGACTGGATACCAAAATCAAAAAAGTTATTACCGTCTGTTAAAAAGATTTGTGATATTCAAAAGGAAAAAATAGGAGATGATTGGGAGGGACTACAAGTATTATCTCCAAAAGAAATCTTAGATAAAGAATTTTTTTATGTTGTTATTACGAGCGGATCATTAGAATCTATCGAGGAGCAGTTGATTGAAAATAACTTTAAGGCTGGAATAGATTATTCGTTCAGTCCTGTTTTTGAAGATTTTAAAACTCTTGAAGCTTTTAATAATGATTCAATAGATTTAATATTTACTTCAAGTGATTATCCTATTTCTGGTAAGCAAAGATCTAGTAGAAAGGGTGGAGGAATATATACAGCCCAAATTAGGGGAGATAAATTTAATTTTGATAAGAAGGTTGAAGGCTCATTTAGGCAGATAGTTTCTTTTGAAAATAATTTTTATGCTATAGATTATTTTAATAATTCTTTGAGAATTTTTGATATGGATCTCAATGAATTGAAAAAACAAGAACTTTCATCTAGACATTGTACTGGAATTTCTGTGAATGAAGATTATATTTTTGTTCTCTCATCTGCTGATGATGTAATAATAAGGATAGATAGAGCAACAATGGTCGAAAAAGAGAAAATACCCTTTGGACCAAAGAGCAATAATGGATTGGGTTGTTATCATATCAATGATTGCTGGCTTGATGAAAAAAATCTGTTTTTTACATATTTTTCGAAATCCGGTTTATGGAGAAATGAGATATTTGATGGTGGTATTTCAGTATTAGATATAGAAACTAATGAAATTAAAGAGATTAAATCCAATTTATATCAACCACATTCACCAATAGTTCATGAGAATGAGTTTTATTTTTGTGAGTCTACTGAAGGTAAACTTTTTAGAGGCACACATACCCAGCTTTTTTCTACAAACGCTTTTCTAAGAGGAATAACATTTCACAAAGACAAAATTATTTTTGGTCAAAGCGAAACTCTTTACCTAAAAAGACTCAGAGATAGACCTTTTTTGATGGTCAACTCCGGAATATTTCTTTTTGATGAAAAGTCCAAACTTACAAGATTTTTTCCAACACTAGGCCTTAAAAATATTCATCAAATCATAGCGGCATAATGAATGTGTGGAATATTATGCACAATATCAAATAAAGTTATTGAAAGAGAAGAATTCTTAAATTCACTTAACTTAATGCGCCATCGAGGACCTGACAATATTGGGTATAAATCTTTTTTTAATAATAGTTTTCTTAATCTAGGGCATGTTCGTCTAAGTATCCAAGATCTGAGCAATAGCGCAAATCAGCCTCTTGAAGTTGATGAGTATGTATTAATTTATAACGGAGAAATTTACAATTTTAAAGAACTTAAAAGTACTTTATTAAAAGATATTGACTTTAAAACAGATAGTGATAGCGAGGTAATACTTCGTGGCTTCATTAAATATGGTGTTGATTTTTTCAATGAGATCTTTGGAATGTATGCTTTTGCTATATTTGATAAAAGAAAAAATGAAGTTATTGTTCATAGAGATGATATTGGTATAAAACCTCTATATATATATGAAAGAGATGGATTGATTGCCTTTTCTTCCGAAATAAAATCTCTAAAGTGCCTGCCGACTGAGCTTAGTATTTCAGAAACAGATATTTTTGAATTCCTAAATGTTGGTTTTTTATATGAGCCTAACACTGGATTTAATGAGATTAAAAAAATATTTCCGGGAGAAATCTTCAAAATTAATATGAACTCCAAAGATTTAAAGATTAAATCAATGGGCTGCGTAAAAAGAAATTTAACAGATTTACCATTAGAAAAAGTCTTCAAAGAAGTTATGAATAATCAGCTTATTAGTGATGCTCCTTTAGGAATCTTCTTTAGTGGAGGGGTTGATTCCTCTGTATTAGCTGCATACTCAGATTCAGCTCCTCTTATTTTCCTAAATTATGGGGAAAATAATCCAGATACAATCTACGCAAAGAAAATTAGCAAGTATCTTCAAAATAAAATGCAAATCGTAAACAAAAAACTCTCAGAAGAAAATGCAGATGATTTAATTTCTTCAGTAAAGTTTGTTGCAGAAAATACAGAAGAACTAATATCTGATTACACTTTCTATTCGTCATATTTATTATCTCAAGTTGCAAGAGATCAGGGCTACAAAGCAATGCTTTCAGGTATGGGTGGAGATGAAATCTTTATGGGTTATCCAAGATATAAGCTTTGTAAATATAGAAATTTTTTTAAATTACTTATTTACCCACTCGCTTTTCTAAGAGAATTAGGACTTATTAAAAAAAACTTAAATAAAGTAGAAAGATTTATTTCCTTTTTTTCAAAAGAATCTATACCTGCATATAATTCGTTGCTAGGGTATTTTAGCGAAGAAGATCTTGAGGAAATGTTCGACGATAAATATAAATCCTACAATGATAATTACTTAAAAAGAATGAGTATTATTTCAAAGGAATTAGATTTTAATTTAAATAACCTAGACTCCATAAAAAAACTTGATCAAAGAGGATTCTTATCACACAATCTCGCTGTTGCTGATAAATCCAGTATGCTTGCAAGTATAGAAATGAGGGTTCCGCTCCTAGATCAGAGACTAATCTATAATAAGATTGACAATGTTAACGAAGTTAATTTTTTTAATTCTAAGATTAGTTTAATTAAACTATTGTCATTAAAGTTATCAAAAAGCTTATTTAAAAGAAAAAAAATAGGTTTTAATCCTCCTTTAAAAAGCCTTATCGATGGAATTGGTGAAGAAAATCTTATCAAGCAATTAGAATTCAGAAATGAAATGATATCTAAATCGTATATTCGCAAAGTTATATCTGATCATTTTAAAAGATCTTCAGATAATTCCTACAAGATATGGTCATTACTATATTTATCTACTTGGATTGATTTTAATATCAACCATGAAAGCTTAGAATGATTCTTAAACTATCTTTGTATCTAAAAACAATTAGATACCTAAAGCCACGACAAGTATTGTCTCGGATCTTTAGACTTATTAAACCTCAAACCGCTATTCTTAAAAACTATTCATATTCATTAAATAAGCCCAAAGGACCATGGGAAATCATAGCTTTACATGATCTAAAAATTGATAAGAGATACAAAGCAAATTTTTTGAATAAAACAAATATCTTAGAATTCCCAATTAACTGGAACAACAAAAGCTTTTCTAAATTATGGCTATATAACCTTCATTATTTTGACAATCTTCATTCAAAAGATGCCGATCCGGATGTAAATTTAAGACTTTTAAATGACTGGATAAAACAAAATCCATTCCCAGATGGAAATGGCTGGGAGCCTTACCCTATTTCTATCAGACTTGTAAACGTAATTAAATATTGGCTGAATGGCAATTGTTTGGAAAAAACGATATTTGATAATCTTTATACTCAAGCTAACTATTTGTTTAATAATCTTGAGCAGCATATTTTAGCAAATCATTATTTAACAAATTTAAAAGCTATTTTATTCGCTGGGATAATCTTTCAAAAAGATGATTGGACTTCATTTGCAACCAAAGAGTTATTAAAAGAAATAGATGAACAACTGAACAATGATTATATGAATTATGAACTTTCGCCCATGTATCACGCATTAATGTTGGTTGATTTTCTGGATATGTTTAATTTGAGCAGGGCATATGAAGATAAATTTTCTTCAGCCCTAAGCAATAAATTAAAAGCTAAGATACCGAATATGCTTAATATTTTAGAACAAATGTCATTTTTAGATGGAGGACTTTCTTTCTTCAATGATTCTGTAGATGGGATAGCCCCAAAACTAGATATTATCTCTGAATATGCAGAAAATCTTCATCTTAAAATAACAGAAATAACTCCAAATAGAGAGCTAATCGATCTTAGTGATAGTGGATTCTTTATATTAAGAGATGGACCTATAAAAGTAATTTTTAATTCATCTAATATAGAACCTTCATACCAACCTGGACATTCTCATGGAGATACTTTGTCTTTAGAGGCTTCTTTTGGTGAAGAGAGGCTTATAGTAAATTCTGGTATATCTACGTATGACGATAATAATAAAAGAATATTTCAAAGATCAACTAAGTCTCACTCAACGCTTGAAATTAACAATAAAAATTCTAGCAATGTATGGTCTAGTTTTAGGGTTGCTGAAAGAGCAAAAATAACATCGAGAAAAATAGAAAAGGATGACGGCTTTGAATACTGCGTTTCAGCAAGTCATAACGGATATTCAAGGTTTTTTAACGAATGCATTCACAGCAGAAAAATTACCCTAAATCCAACTAGCATTAATATAGATGATGCTATAACTGGAAAATTCAAAACAGCTATATCAAGATTTTATATACATCCAAATATTAAATTATATGATGCTGATAAGGATATAACCCTAGTAGGCAAGAAATTTAGAGCTGTAATCAAAAAAAAAGACTTGGACATAAAGATAATAAACACAAAGTATTTTCCAGAATTTGGGATTGAGATTGATAACTTTTGTATTGAGGTAAGGTTCGCTAGAAGACTTCATAAGATATCATTTAAATTTTTAGAACTATGAGGTTACTGTTTTTAACATTTTATTATGAACCAGATTTATCAGCCGGATCATTTAGATCCTCTGCGTTATTAAAGAAACTTATAACTGAAAAAGACTTAAGTATTGATGTAATTAGCACTTCTCCGAATAGATATCACTCATATAAAAGTAAAGCAAATGCTAGAGAGGTTTTTTCAAATCATACTATTACTAGAATTAACATACCTAATCACTACAGTGGAATGCTTGGTCAAGCGGTAGCCTTTGTTAATTTTTATATAAAAGCCCATAAAATTATTAAACAAAAAGACTATGACGCAGTTTATGCTACAAGTTCAAGGCTATTCACTGCTTTTTTAGGGGCCAGAGTTTCTAGAAGAATGAAGATACCTTTATACCTTGATATAAGAGATATATTTGTAGATACAATGCAGGATGTTCTAAATTTTTGGGCATATAAAGCTATTGAGCCTATCTTAAAGTGGTTTGAAAAATATACATTTAACCAAGCTCAACATATCAATCTTGTATCCGAGGGTTTTAAAAATTATTTCCAAGATAATTTCAAGTGTAGTAGCTATAGTTTTTTTTCTAACGGAATAGATGAAATTTTTTTAAATTTCGAGAATGTTGACTTTAATAATGGGCTTAAAACTATTTTATATGCTGGCAATATAGGCGAAGGGCAAGGGCTTCATAAATTAATTCCAAATCTTGCTAAGATTGCAGAAAACCATAATTTTATTATTATCGGTGATGGGGGCTCTAAGGAGAAACTAATTGAAGCAACTTCCTCTCTTAAAAATGTAAGAATACTAGAGCCAGTCCCACGAGAAAAATTAATCAGTTACTATAAAAATTCAGATTGCTTATTGATGCACTTGAATGATTATGAAGCTTTTAAAAAAGTTCTTCCATCAAAAGTTTTTGAATATGGTGCAGTAGGAAAGCCGATCTTAGCAGGCGTTTCAGGTTTTTCAAGAGAGTTTATAAATAAGCATGTTCCAAATGCAGTAGTATTTAAACCTTGCGATCATAATAATGCAATGGAAGCAATACTAAAGATCCAAAATTTTTCAAAATTAAATCCCCCAGATCAGTTTATAAAAAAATTTAATAGATCTAAAATTATGGATGATATGTCATACTCGATTAAAAATAACCTATTCAAATGATATCTTTTTTAAACGAAAGCAATGAAGAACCCTTCAGAATTTTTAAAAGTACCTATGAACGAGCATTACAGCTAAATCAAAACAATATTCAAGCAATATCTATCTCATCATATTGCTTAAAGACAAAATATGTTGATAGTAGATTTGTAAATCTCAAATTTATAGATGGAGACAAGTTCATATTTTTTACAAATTACAACTCGCCGAAAGCAAAACAATTTCAAGGGCATGAGCAAATATCTGCATTAATTTTTTGGTCTAGTATAAATACGCAGATTAGACTTAAGGCAATTATAGAAAAAACATCGAAGGAGTATAATGATGCATATTTTTCATCAAGAGATGACAAAAAAAATGCACTTGCTATTTCCTCTAAACAATCTAATAAAATAGACTCTTTTGAAATCATCAAAGATAACTTTTATTCAACCTTAGAATCTCAAAATACAAGAGCATGCCCGGAATATTGGGGCGGCTACTCCTTTTCTCCATATGAAATAGAGTTTTGGGAGGGAGATAAGTATCGGCTAAACAAAAGAAATTTCTATCAGAAAGATCAAGACAAATGGAATCACTTTATTCTTCAGCCCTAGCTAAAAGATCTTTAAAATCTTTTGGCTAAAGAAAATCTGAATTCATAAAAAAAAGACTAAAACTTCATCATGAAAATAAGCAAACATATAACAGATCTTATAAAAAGAAATCTATAATAGAAACCTATGATTGGTATCGCAAGAAATATATATTTGGTTTTTAAAATATAATGCCTAATATTTTATTAACAGGAGGCACTGGTTTTTTAGGAACTGCATTATTAAAAAATGATCTCTTCAAAGATGCGATTGTTTTAGGCAGAAATCGACCCCAATGCTCACATTTTATTAAGTTAGATCTTGAAGATAATTCCGATTTAACTGATATTATGTGTGGTGTAGATATCGTTGTACATCTGGCAGCTAGGGCTCATGTAATGAACGATAAATCTATTAATCCACTTGATGTTTATCGCAAAATAAATACATTAGCAACACTCAATCTAGCAAAGCATGCTGAAAAAGCAGGTGTAAAGAGATTTATATTTATTAGCACAATTAAAGTCCTTGGAGAGCATACGCTAGAAGGACAACCATTTACCAGCGAGGACCCATTAAATCCTCAAGACCCTTATAGCATTTCTAAAGCCGAGGCTGAGTTGGGACTAAGAAAAATCATGAAACAATCTGATATGGAAATTGTTATTATAAGACCCCCGTTAGTATATGGTCCTGGCGCTAAAGGGAATTTTTCTAGCTTGCTTAAACTGGCCTCACTGCAAGTTCCATTGCCATTTGGAGCAATAAAAAACAGAAGAAGTTTTGTTGGCATTGATAACTTAGTGGATTTAATCTGTAAATGTTTAGAAAATCCCAATGCTAAAAATCAGACTTTCTTGGTAAGTGATGATTGTGATATGGGCACACCTGAACTATGTGCATTGCTTTCAAAGGTTGGAGGCTATAATTCCTTCATATTCCCCTTTCCTAAAAGCGTTTTATGGCTAGTTCTTAGTTTGATAGGTAAAAAAGCAGTTTTTGAGAGACTATTCCAATCTATGGAAATTGATATAGATCTTACCAAATCAACTCTTAACTGGAAGCCGCCATTTAATACTAAAGATTCAATTGCAAATTGTTGGACTCATTTAGACTCTCACAAATAAATATAATTGAATGCGACATATTATTAGGCATATATATTCTTTCACTTCTATAAGCATAATTATTCAAAAACTACTTCAGAAAAATATACTCAATATTTAAATTAAAATGCAAGAATTGTGAATGATTTTTATATTAGAGCTAGAAAATTGTTTAAATAGGGGTTTTTTTGTTATAAAATCTCTTCTCGCATACAATGATTCACAAATTGAAACCCAATCGATTACTATAACCCTTTCATATCTTATAGGTAATAAACATAGCTATTAATAAAAAAAACACGGTTCCTATTAATCAAAGAATTAAAGCTGATAAAGTTATGCTTATTAGTCAGGAAGGGGAGAAGCGTGGCTTAATTGACTTCAAAGATGCTCTCGAACAAGCTAAGCAATCAGAATTAGATTTAGTTCAAGTGTCACCGACTGGATCAGATCCAATTGTATGCAAACTCATGGACTATGGTAAACATATATTTGCCAAGAAAAAAAGCATCTCATCTTCAAAAGCCAAGGCAAAAAGAACTTCTGTAAAAGAAATTAAGTTTCGGCCTTCCACTGATATAGGCGATTACAATATTAAATTAAAAAAAATAAAAAGCTTTATTCTTGACGGAGATAAGACTAAAATAAGCGTCCGATTTAGAGGTAGAGAG
>MDTG01126755.1_pt1 | contig 29245 bp, 28 predicted proteins | sample 811421 | NCBI WGS metagenome assembly MDTG01 (sample SAMN05326645, study PRJNA326480) | marine metagenome | isolation source: seawater | place: Pacific Ocean: South East | collected 2011 | reverse complement strand
TTGCTTCTCATTGTACCTACCATTGTAACACGTGTGTAGCCCGATCCATAAGGGCCATGATTACCTGACGTCATCTCCACCTTACTCAAATTCTTTAATAGCAGTACCATTAGAGTTCGAAACTAGAACAACTAAAAGTAGAGGTTGCGCTCGTTAAAGGACTTAACCCAACATCTCACGACACGAGCTGACGACGGCCATGCAACACCTGTATGTTTATAATATAGTTTTTTTTATAAATCAAATATAATATTAAATATATTTCAATTATAACCCAAAAGCAGCTATCGCGCTTGCTCCTAACTGAAACATATATAAATAATATTAAAAATGATTTAAACTTCGTAGAATTCACATTCTAAGTAACAACATATGTCAAGGATCGGTAAGGTTTTTCGCGTATTATCGAATTAAACCACATGTTCCGCTATTTGTATAAATCCCCGCCAATTTCTTTGAGTTTCAACCTTGCGATTGTACTCCCCAGGCGAAGCGCTTAACGCGTTAGCTTTACCATTCAATGAGATCATTCACCAAATAGTTAGCGCTCATCGTTTACTGCGTAGACTACTGGGGTCTCTAATCCCATTCGCTACCTACGCCTTCGTCTTACAGCGTCAGTTTTATCATGAATAGTCGCCTTCGCCACTGGTGTTCCCTACGATATTAACGGATTTTATCCCTACTCCGTAAGTTCTACTAAACTCTGATAAACTCAAGAATGACAGTATTGGAGAAATAAAAGAGTTAAGCTCTTTCCTTTTTTGCTCCAACTGATCAATCCGCTTAAAGGACCCTTTACGCCTAATCACTCCGAATAACACTCGTCCCCCCTGTATTACCGCGGCTGCTGGCACAGAGTTAGCCGGGACTTCTTTTTCAGGTAACATCATTATTCTCCCTGATGAAAGAGGTTTACAGCCAGTTGGGCAGTCTTCCCTCACGTAGCGTCGCTGGATCACACTTTCGTGCATTGTCCAAGATTCCTGACTGCAGATTCCTTATGGAACTCGGGCCGTGTCTCAGTCCCGATGTGGCCGGACACCCGTTAAGGCCGGCTACGGATCATCGGCTTGGTAGGCTGTTACCCCACCAACTACCTAATCCGGCTAGACATCATCTAAGGGCGATAAATCTTTAAAATATCCGGTATTTTTAGACTCATATAAGATAAACTTATAAGTTCTAATTATTCCAGACCCAAAGGCAGAACAGTCCAGTATTACTCACCCGTATGCCATGTGATTTATATTTACATATAAAACATTCGACTTGCATGTCTTAGACACGCTACCAGCGTTTACTCTAAACCAGAATCAAATTCGCAATTTTCGTTTTTGGCAAAATATACCATAAAATTTTATCTAAACAAATATATAAATATTGACTTAGAAATTCTTCGTATATATCAATAATATTAAACTTATTTTAAATAACATTAATCAAAAAACGACCAAAAAGTGAGCTTATTCACCTCTTGAAAAAGTGTTGTTTTTAAATCCATCAAGGGGTACCCTTTACAAATTTAAACACCACTAAAATCATAACATTTTTCTAAAAATTTTTAAAATTATTAATAAAGATGGGCAGAGTAGGATTCGAACCTACGAAGATATTAATCGTCTGAGTTACAGTCAGATGCCTTTGACCGCTCAGCCATCTACCCGACGCTACTTAAGAATAAAAGCTTATACTTTCATTCTCAATAGATAACGTTCAAAATGTCCAAAGAATGGAATAACAATAATAAAATATGCAAAATAAATTACTGTTGCAATTTGACCAATCTCAATATATGGAGATTCAACAACATTCTGTCCAATCCACATTAAAATTACACAATCAGCAGCAAAAATCCAGAAGATCTTAGTATAAATTGGTCTGAAATATGAACTACGAATTTCTGAACTGTTAGTAAATGGAATTGTAAGCATAATAAGAATAGCTGCTCCCATAGCTAAAACTCCTCCTAACTTATCAGGAATTGAACGTAGAATTGCATAAAAAGGCAATAGATACCACTCTGGTACAATATGTGCTGGTGTTACTAATGGATTCGCTGGGATATAGTTATCTGGATGTCCTAATACATTAGGATAAAAGAAAACCATCACAGAGAAGAATACTGCAAATGATAAGAAGATAAATAAATCTTTTACATAACAGTAAGGATAGAAAGGCATTTTATCTGTTGTTGTGTCTACACCTAGTGGATTATTATTTCCTGTTTGGTGTAGTAAAGTTAAATGTGCAATTGTTAATCCTGCGATTAAAAATGGGAATAAGTAGTGGAAACTAAAGAAACGATTTAATGTTGCGTTATCAACTGAAAATCCTCCCCATAACCACTCTACAATAGATGTTCCTACTAAAGGTACAGCAGATACTAAGTTAGTAATCACTGTTGCTCCCCATAGACTCATTTGACCCCATGGTAAAACATAACCTAAGAAAGCTGTTAATACTGTAATTAAGAAAATAATTACTCCAGAACACCATAATGCTGCACGTGGGTGTGCATATGACCCATAATATAGATTTTTAAACATATGAACATAAATTGTAATAAAAAACATAGATGCACCATTTGCGTGGATATAACGAACTAACCATCCATTATTTACATCACGCATAATATGTTCTACACTAGCAAAAGCTAGATCTACATGACATGTGTAGTGCATAGCCAGGAAAATTCCTGTAACTATTTGAATACCAAGACACAAACCTGCACTTGATCCTACTCCCCATAAATAACCTAAATTAGTTGGAGAAGGGTAATCTACAAGATGTGAACTCATAACGTCTGCAATAGGTAATTTAGACCAACGATTTCTCATTTAAAATTAAAAAAAGACTGTCTCAAGATATGGTTTAGATTTTACCCCTTTTTTTCGTCAGTAGTTAAATATAGGTTATCCACTTTTTGGTCCCATGGACTTGCAAAGTCAAATACACGGAATTCCTGTGCTAACTCTACAGTCTCGGTTACAATACGCTTTTCAGCCTCATCATAACGAATTTCGGTATGACCAGTTAGAGGGAAATCACGTCTCAATGGATGACCATCGAATCCATAATCTGTTAAAATACGACGTAAGTCTGGGTGATTTGAAAAGAATACTCCATACAAATCCCATACTTCACGCTCATACCAACCTGCTGAGTTATAGATTGATGTTACAGAATCTATAGGTGTCAATTCATCTACAGCTACTTTAACGCGAATACGTGAATTATATTTAACACTCAATAAGTTATACACTACTTCAAAACGAGCTTCTCTTTCTGGGTAATCTACACCACAAATATCAATTAAAACTTTAAATTGACAGTTAGTATGATCACGTAAAAATAGTAAAACTTCTTTAATAGAAGATGCAGGTACAGAAAGGGTCAACTCTCCGTTTACTGAAACAGCTGTATATACTGAGTGAGGTAATGTTCTAACCAAATAATCTGAGAATCCTAGTCCACTTGTTGTTTCCTTTGTACTCATTAATATTTATTTAAAGGTCAAAAGAAAATAAATACTTGATTTATTGGCTTCTTCTAAAAGGAACGAAAAAAATATTTAAACAAATAGTTTTTCAATTCAACCTTTTTAAAACGAGAGAGACGGGATTCGAACCCGCGGCCTCTGGCGTGACAAGCCAGTGCTCTAACCGACTAAGCTACTCCCCCTTAAATGAAATTGTAAATTGCACCGCGAAATGCAACTTACCGATAACTTAATTTTTAGTTATATGATAAAAATTGGTTTACTTTTGTTCGCTTGCTTCAAAAGTATCTGCCCAATAGTTTCCTTTCACTCTTTCTCCATTTGTCATTGTAACAAATAGTACATAGAAGAAGAAAGCTCCACTAAATGCTGATAAATATGAACCAAATGAAGCAACTGAATTCCATCCCGCATAAGCATCAGGGAAATCTGGGATACGACGAGGCATTCCAGCTAATCCTAGGAAGTGCATTGGGAAGAATGTAATATTAACACCAATGAAAGTTAACCAGAAATGGATCTTTCCTAAAATCTCAGGATACTGTAGTCCTAAAATCTTACCCATCCAGAAATAGTAACCTCCGAAAATGGCGAATACCGCTCCCATAGATAGAACATAGTGGAAGTGAGCTACAACATAATAAGTATCATGTAGAGCAATATCAATTCCACAATTTGAACAAATAATTCCTGTTAATCCACCGATTGTGAATAAGAAAATAAATCCTAATGTCCATAGCATAGGGGTATATAACTCAATTGATCCTCCCCAAATTGTAGCTAACCAACTGAAAATCTTAATTCCTGTAGGAACCGCAATAATCATTGTAGCTGCTGTAAAGTAAGCTCTTGTATCAATATCAAGACCTACTGTATACATGTGGTGCGGGTCTGTGTGGTGTACAGTTTATTCTGTATACAGACCCTGGACTCTATCATCATCTAAATTTTAAATATCTTTATTTATATTCCTTATTAATTGTATAATACGTTCTTTAGCACGTCTACTTTCTAAACGCCACTTAAATTTCCCATCAGTTAATCGGATATGTATCTTTTTAAAACGGGTAAAAGCAACATTCTTACTTGAGTGTAGGGGATGTGCATTTAAATATCTAATAAGTTTGTTTCTACTTTTGATACTGCCTATAAATACACGAGTAGTATTATTTGATTTATAATCTGAAAAAGAAGCTCCAAGGAGTTTTGCCAAATAATGCATAGTTTCGGGTTCATCTTTTTGTACCAATGATACTCGTATTTTTACAGCAAGAGGATCACCACCTACGGGATCCTTTTGAATAATTCCACTAAATGAACCTTCAGCGTCAATAAACCCACTTAGCCAATGATCATTTAAAGTAGGGATATGTCTTTTTTCACTCAAAGGAATTTCTTTAGTAGATACTTGGGTATTATAAACCTTTAAATAATTTTCAAAACGTTTTTGGGTTTTATCAAGAACAAGATTACCATTGAATATTTCTATCAATCGCTTAGTTCCTTTTAAATTCCCAACTCTATACCTATAATAAGTACTTCCATTTTTATTTTCATAAGGCCCATTGATTTGTCCATAACCAACTAGTTTCTTAATTTTATATAAGATTTGCGGGTTTTGTTGGTTAATTATAAAAATACTTCGATTTGAATTGTCAGTTTGCCACGACCCGTCACCTTCAGCAAAACCAACAAACCACTCGAATTGATGTTTTTGATTTAATTTATTTAATTTCATAAATTTTTAGATGTTCTGCGTATTAGTCTCTGAGGATACTTATAATAAAAATAAGTCTTTCCTGCTGATTAACCCTATTTCTTAGATTGTTACGTTTACCTTTCATTAGGTAGCGTACTAAGAACATACCAGGCAGTCCCAGCATATAGCAAAATTTTTCATTGTTATTCACATAACAAGGGGCCCACCATGCAGAAAGCCCATACCACGAATCCTAGAACTCCAATTGATAGCATAGCATAAACCATTCCTAGGTATCCAAAAATAGGTTTCTTAGAGAATGTGGTTACCATATGACTAACCATTCCGAACCCTGGTAAAATTAAAATATAAACTTCCGTTTTTGTTGCATTCAAATAAACCTCAAGTAATCTTAATTACTCTTATTTGAATGTCTCATTTATTCACATAAATGGCCCGACTATATCATATCTTTTAATTTTTGTTGATAATTAAGAAGTTTTTGTAAACCCCTGTCTGTTAAATGTTCTTTATTTTGAATAATTATATATGATTTACGAATAATAGTATAACGTAAATATGTTTTATGATATTGTAATGAATATTTATCAAAATATTTAATAATTTTATACATATTCTTATAAGAAACAGATGAATAATAGAAAGTATCTTGGTATTTGCGATAACCAAGGTAACCTCCAAAATATTGTTTAATTTGCTTCAATAAAATATCATCTTTTTGATCAATTTGGCAAAGTAATCGTATTTCTTTATTTTTACGATGAGGTCTTTTTAATAGGTACAGCCTCAAATGACCATCTGCATCACAAAACCCTGAAAACCATGAAGACTTCCAATTTATACTGTTATTTATTGATGTCTTGTGTTTTATCAATTTTAACTTCGAAAATAATCGCTCATTATATTGCTCAATACGAACAGGATGCTTAATTTTATCTTTTATTAGATTTGCTACATAAATAATCCCTTTTTTATTAGATATAATTAAATTCACAGCATTTTTATTTTTAACTTCACGTATTTTGCCAAAACCGATCAATGATCGTATATAATAAGCATCCCTTTTATCCCGAAGGTTAAATGCGATTACAATATGTCCTATTGTACTTATATGGCCATCTCCATCAATAAGGCCTGCTAAATAATATTCAAAATTATTACTCTTAGTCAATTTTTGTTTTAAAGGTCTATGTATAGATAATTGTTTCATTTATTTAATTTAATTAAAAGATTTTCACGTATAGTCTGTGAGGATCTCCACTAAACTGGATTTCCTGCCGATTTTCTTTATATATAGGAACTTTTTTACATTTCACTTAACAATAATGAAAGTATTTCCTATAAAAGAGGTTCCGGCATACAGTGAAATTTATACACCCCTCCATTTATATTATTGAAGGGTGTCCAAAGAACCAGAACAGGTGTTGATATAGGATAGGATCTCCTCCTCCTGCTGGATCAAAGAATGTTGTATTAAAGTTACGGTCTGTTAATAACATTGTAATAGCTCCTGCTAATACAGGTAGGGATAACAATAAAAGTACTGCTGTAATTAAAACAGACCATACGAATAGTGGTAATTCGTGCATTGTTAATCCTGGTGGACGCATGTTAATAATTGTTGTAATAAAATTAACAGCTCCTAAAATAGAAGACGCTCCAGCTAAGTGTAGACTAAAGATAGCTAAATCTACAGAAGGTCCTGAGTGTGCTGCTACACTAGCTAATGGAGGATATACAGTCCATCCTGTACCTGCACCAGACTCTACTAATGAAGAAGAAAGTAATAGTAATAATGCTGGTGGTAATAACCAGAAACTAATATTATTTAAACGAGGGAATGCCATATCAGGCGCTCCTAACATTAACGGTACGAACCAGTTACCGAATCCACCAATCATTGTAGGCATTACGAAGAAGAAAATCATAATGAAGGCGTGACCTGTTACAATAACATTATATAATTGGTGATTTCCTAGTAAAATTTGGTTTCCTGGCTGTGCTAATTCAATACGAATTAACATAGATAGAGTAGTCCCCATTACTGCGGATACTCCACCGAAGATGAAATATAAAGACCCAATATCTTTATGGTTTGTTGAAAATAACCATCGAGAGGACCAATCATATACAGGATATGATTGTGTAGAACTTTGCGACATACTACCAATTAAGGTGTATTATCGACTACAATGATTACATCCTTCAAATACTATTTTTTAGATCTGAAGATAAAAAGAGACTACCGTATGAGTTTCAACACCCCAAATGTTCCATCTAGGCATTTGTATTCTCTCTTTAGCCCTATTAAAATGAATCAATACATTCTAGATGACGGCAATGCATTTTTAATATCGATCTTAATATTAACAGGCTAGCAAAAATCTGGTTAGATGCTCACGCTACCTGGACAAAGTGTCATGTCCTGTTAAAGGTTAAATATTGTAGATAATTATTTACCTTTAGAGGAGGGTAGCTCAATGGTAGAGTAACGGTCTCCAAAGCCGTCGGTTCAGGGTTCGAGTCCCTGTCCTCCTGTTGCAAGGGTACGTCCTCTCCTAACCAAGAGAAAAGGATCTACGTCTTACATCCAGAAACATAGGCGAAAACTAGTTCATCGGAAATGAAGCTAATCCTTTACTAGCACCATAGAGAAGGCACCCCAGTTGCTAATAAAATAATAAAAGGACTATTATTCGCCTGACTCCTCATAAATTAAAAGACGATTAATTACTCGTCTCCTAACTCCTCGAGTTTAGTAGAAATCCACTCCACATAATCATCTAGTGAAACAGCTTCTACACAAATAGGCATGAAACCGTGATTTACACCACAAATCTCACTACATTGTCCGAAGAATACCCCATCACGCTTAATAAACATAGAAGTTTGGTTTAAACGTCCAGGACATCCATCTAATTTAATTCCTAATGAAGGAATTCCCCAGCAGTGTAAAACATCAGCTGCAGTAACAATAACACGGATATGTGTTTGGGTAGGTAAAACTACTCTATTGTCTACATCTAATAATCTTAAAGCTCCTTGCTCTAAATCATCTACCGGTGTCATATAAGAATCGAAGTTAATAACTTCACCTTCTTCACTGGCATAGTCAGAATACTCATAACTCCAATACCATTGGTGCCCAACAGCTTTTAAAGTTACAGCAGGTTCCACAATTTCATCTACTGAATAAAGTAGTGTGAATGAAGGAACTGCAATTACTAATAAGATTAAAGCTGGTGTAATAGTCCAAATGATCTCAAGTGCTGTTCCATGAACAACTCTATCGGCTTGAGGATGGACATCTTTTTTAAATAGTTGTATACAACGAACCATTAAGTAAGCTACAAAAACACCAATAAAAACAATAATAGCCATTACTTCATGGTGTAATGTAACAATACCCTCCATAATAGGGGTTGCTGGATCTTGAAATCCTAATTGCCATGGTACTGCAGATTCACAGTACGCAAGACCTTTATCATTCATAATATTCTCAATTAATGTTTCAAAAAACCCATTTGTAGACAAAAGGTTAATTAAAATATTAATCGGAATATCCGCTGCAAAATACCAAGAGAAAGGGTTTTACTCCCACTCTAACGAACCAATCTTCCATGCATAAATGAACCCGATAACAAGTTCAAAAATGAAGTCGAACATACTCCAAAATCCAAGATTTGTTAAATTACTTAGAGAAGTAGCCCAAGGGAAAAGAAATGTCGCTTCTAAATCAAATAGAATGAATAAAATTGCAACTAAGTAGAATCGAATGTCAAAAGTATTTCGAGCATCATCAAACGGCTCAAAACCACACTCATAAGGTGACAACTTTTCAGGGTCACCTGCATTAATTGCTAAAGCATATGACAATCCGAAAATAATTAACGCTAACGCAAAAGCGAAAACAATGAAAACAAATATAGGTGCATATTCAATATACAAAGTAGCTTGCATAAAAAAAAAATATATATTATTTTGCCAAAAGTGTTTTTTATAACACTAAATGCCATGATAATTGTTTTATAATTAGAATGTGAATAAAATTAAGAACGCCATCATAAGAGCGAATAGCGCCATCGCTTCTGTTAAAGCGAATCCTAAAATTGTCAGACGGAATAGTCTCTGCTCTAATGAAGGGTTACGAGAAACACCTACTACTAAAGCTCCGAATACTGTTCCAATACCTGCTCCTGCACCTCCAACTGCAATAGTTGCGGCTCCTGCTCCAATTAATTTACCTGCTTGAAGAATCATATTTTCAAACTTGAATGAGTGTACTGAGATTCGAACTCAGGACCAACTGGTTAAAAGCCAGGCGCTCTACCACTGAGCTATACACCCAAAAAATTTAAGTTATTTTGTTGTTAATGCGTATCTTGTAGCGGTTCTATTCCCTACTCCTCTTACGTAAGACGCGTTAGATTCAGATAAATTTACTGCATTAACTTCTTTATTTGTAGAGTCTACCCACTGTGAAGCAGATCCTGAAGTTTTTCCAATTAACTCACGAGAAGATGCAAATGAATTACTTAATAACTTCTCGAATGAAGAAAATACTGCTACTTCTTCTTCACCTAAAGCTCCTTGAGAGTCTCCTCCTGAAGATAATTTCTTTAGACGTACGTTAATTGAACGACTGATTGCTGGTAATGCATGTGTTACCATGATAGCAAAGAATACTACAAAAAAAAGTAATGTCCATGTTAATTGTGTTAAATATGTGAATGTATCTAATTGAGGCATATAAATTTACCTTTGTAAATACCCCTTACGGGATTCGAACCCGTGTCAACGCCTCGAAAAGGCGGTGTCCTAACCTCTAGACGAAAGGGGCGTTTAGTGTCCCGAGTTGGAACCCAAGGTCAAAAAGACATAATACATTGCCACAAAAACCTGTTATTTAAGAAAATATTTTGTTGATAGTCATCATTGTCAATTTTCTCGTGCCTACTGGTTTGCTATAATAGCCCACCTTTTTTATGCGGATAGGGAGAATCGAACTCCCATATTTTGGTTGGAAGCCAAATGGTTTACCATTAACGTATATCCGCTTGAAACAATGCAATTTTACTTGCTCGTTCCGTTTTTTCATGATTAGGTTCAATTACACTAATACTTTTCGTAATTTTAGTTTAAATAATTTTGCCAATTTAATTCACCAGTTTTAATAGATGAAAAATTATTATCCAATAACTCACTACATTTAGCCATTGTAGAAGATGATCTAGTAATGTCACATGTAGCGTAAAAATTCTTCACATTAGAAGCATTAATTACTTCAGAAGTAATTTCACTGTTACATGTATTTGTTAAATAAAAATCATTCTTTTCTAGGCAAATAGAGGGAGCTTCAGAAATTTGATTTAATGACTGAGCTCTTGGCACTTTAGTCACTAAATTACCATATAATTCTTCTTTAGGTGAAAGGTTTGATTCACTTGAACCACCATTAATAAAATCATTTAAGGCATCCAAAATGAACCAATCTTCACGAGCATAACCTGGTGGAGTTATAGCACGACGAGTAGTTTGTGGACGTCCTTCTGTATTAAAAAATAATGCATCTTTTTCAGTATATGTTGCACCTGGTAAAACCACATCTACATAAGATAAAGCTTCACTTCCATGATGACCTTGATATACAATAAAAGCATCAGGACATTGCTTCATATACTTGTCTAAATTTTCTACTCCAACACAATATAAAAATGATGTCCAAGATTTAGGTCCTCCGTAAGAATCTACCCCTAATTGAGCAAATCCATGTTGAGAAGCATTTGGTTGAAGAAAATTTAAAGATGACTTATTATTTCCTGTAACTTTACGAATACTACGATCAATTTGAGAAAGTAACTCTGTTGCAAGTTTACCAGAAGAACTTTCTACTAACCCAGAACCTACAATAATTAATGGGTTTTTAGCTTGCGCAAGATCACTTGTTAACCAATGTGTTCCATTAGCTAAATCAAATAAAGCAGTTAATCCATTACCAGCATCTTCGGCCTTAAATGTATAAGAACGACGAGTCTCTTGGTATGAAATATTAGCTACTTTAAAATTTCCTTGTAACATGCGCTTTCTAATACGTGCATTAATAATTGGTGCTTCTTTACGAAGATCACAACCTACCAATAAAATAAGATCAGATTCATCAATTCCACTAATAGTGGAATTAAATTGAGAATTCTCTAAAAAATCTACATTCTGCTGACCTTTTCCATATTCTGAAGAGATCTTAAATGATCCTTGAGATTGAAAAAATTCTTTTAAAGCAAAAGCGGTTTCAACATCAACAGATCCTCCTAATACACCAGCAATATTTTGATTATCTACAGTTTTTAACTTTTTAGCTATAAAAGTAAAAGCCTCTAACCAATCTACAGGTGTAAGTTTACCATCTTTTCGAATTAAAGGTTGAGTTAAACGTTGACGTTTTAACCCATCATAAGCAAAACGAGTTTTATCAGAAATCCATTCCTCATTAATATCTTCATTTAATCGAGGCACAATACGCATAATCTCAGTTCCACGTGCATCAATTCGGATATTACTTCCTACTGAATCTAAAGTATCAATACTTTCAGTGACCCTTAATTCCCATGGTCGAGAAGTAAAAGCATAAGGTTTGGAAGTTAAAGCACCAACAGGACATAAATCAATAACATTTCCAGATAATTCTGACTTAAACATTTTTTCAACATATGTTCCAATTTCTGTATCAATTCCACGGGCAGTTGTTCCTAAAACTTCTACCCCAGCAACTTCTGTGGCGAAACGAACACAACGAGTACAATGAATACATCTGGTCATAATTGTTTTAATTAATGGACCTAAGTTCTTATCTTCAACTCCACGTTTTTTCTCCATAAAACGGCTTCGATCACTACCATAAATCATGGCTTGGTCTTGTAAATCACATTCACCTCCCTGGTCACAAATAGGACAATCTAAAGGGTGGTTTAATAAAAGGAATTCAAGAACACCTTCACGTGCTTTTTTAACTAGCGGTGTATTAGTAAATACTTTCATTCCTGGCATAACTGGAATAGCACATGATGCTTGAGGTTTAGGTGATTTTTCAATTTCAACTAAGCACATACGACAATTTCCAGCAATTAATAAACGCTCATGAAAACAGAAACGTGGAATTTCTAATCCTAAAACTTCACAAGCTTGTAAAACAGATGATCCTTCTGCTACTTCAACATCAAGACCATCAATAGTTAAGTTAATTTTATTTATAGACATAAGAAATAAATAAAATAACCCTAATTTACAGTAAAACTATAAACTATATGTTACAAATTTTGTTATTTTCAAAATTTAATAAATATTTAGTTAATTAAATATACTGCATGATCTGCATCACGCGACACTTGTTGAAAAATATGTTGGCGACGTACTGTAGTACGAATTTGCATTGTTAATACAATAGCACCAATCATAGCTACAAGAAGGATAATACCTGCCATTAAGAAAGCTAGGGCATAATAAGAATATAGAACTTGCCCTAAACTACTTAAATTTGAGACAGCATCAATTCCTCCTGACCACTGAATATAATCACTTGAAGTTCCATTAGATGTAATTAATGGTACAAAATCATTATCTACAATTAATACTACTTCAAGGAAGAAAATAATACCAATAAATCCACCCACCGGTAAATATTGGTATACTTCTTCAATTACCTCAGAGATTTTAATATTTAACATCATCACAACGAAAAGGAATAATACAGCAATAGCCCCTACATAAACAACAATAAAAATCATTGCCATAAATTCTGCTTCTAATAAAATCAATAATCCGGATGAGCTACAAAAGGATAAAATTAGAAATAAAACAGAATGTACGGGGTTACGTGCACTAATAACCATAATAGCTGATAATAATGTTACTGCTCCGAATAAATAAAATAATAGTGATTCTACCATTTAAATAATATTGGAGATATCCGGACTCGAACCGGAAACTTCTTGCATGCAAAGCAAGCTGTCTACCAATTGACATATACCCCCATAGGGATCCCAGACGGGCATCCTTATTAGTTACAATTGAATTTGACACAATAAATTTTGAACAGAAACATGCATTGGATCTAGCCAAATTTCTGGATAAATACCCATAATAAGTGTTAGAATAACTAAGGGTAAAAATGTAGCAAATTCACGACGATTCATGTCACCAAATTGGTGAATATATTGAATTTTAATATTACCGTAAGCTGCACGATTAAATAACCATAGAGAATAACATCCTCCTAAAACCATACCTGTTGCTGCTAAGAAACATACTGTAGTATTAGCTTGGAAAGATCCAGCTAAGATAAGGAATTCTCCTACGAAACTACTTGTTCCAGGTAAAGCAATGTTGGCCATAGTAAAGAATAAAAATACTGTAATGTATAACGGCATTGTATGAGCTAACCCTCCGTAATATTTAATTAAACGTGTATGATGACGATCATAAATTACTCCAATACAAAGGAATAAAGCTCCAGATACTAATCCGTGACTTAATTGTTGAAGAATTGCTCCTTCTACTCCTTGGCTATTTAAAGTAAATAAACCTACCATAACTAAATTCATATGAGCGACAGATGAATACGCAATAATACGCTTTAAATCTGTCTGTCGGATCGCTGTTAGCGATGTATACACAATAGCAATACATGCAAATGTATAAACTAAAGGTGTAAAATAATTAGTAGCAAATGGGAATAACGGCATTGAAAAGCGTAAGAACCCATAAGTACCTAGTTTTAATAAGATACCTGCTAAAATAACAGATCCCGCTGTAGGAGCTTCAACGTGAGCCTCTGGTAACCAAATATGAACTGGAACCATAGGCACTTTTGATGCAAATGAAGCAAAAAAAGCTAACCATAAGAATTTCTGTACATCTTCATCAAATTCAGTTGTTAATAGAATTTGATAATCTGTAGTCCCTGCATGGAAATAAATCCATAAAATTGCAAGTAACATTAGAACAGATCCTAATAAAGTATACAGGAAAAACATATAAGCTGCACGAATTTTACGCTCACGAGATCCGTAAACTCCAATGATAATAAACATAGGAATTAGAACTGCTTCAAAAAATACATAGAATAAGATTAAATCTAATAAACAAAATACTGCGATTACAAATGATTCTAAAAGAAGAAACGCAATCATGTATTCTTTAACGTTTGTTTTAATCGCTTCCCAACTTGCTAGAATACAAATTGGAATAAGCAAAGTTGTCAAAATAACAAAGAATAGAGAAATACCATCAATTCCTAAGTAGAAATTAATGTTTGATGCTCCAATCCATTCATAAGATTCAACAAATTGAAACTTTGCTGTTGAATTGTCAAAAGCAGCCCATAAATACAGAGAAATAATAAATACAACTAGTGAGGTATATAGGGCACTAGTTTTGATAATACTTGTATACCTAGCTGGTACAAGTAATAAAATCGCTGCCACAATTAAAGGCAAACAAATTAAGGTTGATAATACTGAATGATACATAATAATTTAAAATCATCCTAGAAGATATCGAGTCTTCTAGAACATCACTCACCTTAGTGAAGATTAATTGCTTCGTTTAAATAGATACATGTTAAAGTAACAAACACATAAGCTTGAATTACAGCAACACCAGTCTCTAAGAATAGTAAAACAAATACAACTCCCATTGGAACCATATGTAAGATGAACAAAATTCCTTGTGCCATCATCATAGTCCATGCAAATCCTAATAATACTTTCAATAGAATATGACCTGCCATCATGTTAGCGAATAATCGAACCGCTAAACTAACAACACGCATAACGTTAGAAATAATTTCAATAGGAATTAAAAGAGGATAAAGTGCAAAAGGCGCTCCTCCTGGTAAAAATACTGATAAAGTATGGAATCCGTGTGTACGCACCATAATAATTGTTACACCAATATAAACCATTCCAGAGAAAAGTAAAGTAACAATTAATTGACTTGTAATAGTATAACTATAAGGAACCATTCCAATTAAATTCACCATTAATAAGAAAGCAAATAATGAGAATAAAAATGGGAAATATCCTTGACCACGTGTTCCTACGTTATCGTTTAATAAACCTGCAACTAATTCGTACATAGACTCTAGTACTGATTGCCAACGGTTAGGAATAAGTGTACCATTCCCTGTATAGAACACTAAACGTGCTAATAACACGAAGAAAGTAATAGCTAATAAGGTAATAAGTGATGAGTTAGTAAAAGACAAATCGAATCCAGACGCACTACCAATATTAATAAGTGGTGTTAATTCGAATTGCTCTAGAGGGTTTTGTGCTGAGAAAATATATTTACTCATAATAAATTATTTAAAGGTATGTCTTATATTTACTTGTCCCCGAATTTGGTATATTTTGTTAGGTCTGAGCAAATCATGTTAATCCCCTTCTGCTGTAATTTAATTAAACTTTGTGTAGGACTATTCAATAGACTTACAACTGAAGAATATAATTCAACTTCTTGGGGTAATTCACTCCATTTATGTAATATTCCTGGAAAAACAATCTCGCCGTGTAATAATCCACAGACGAATTCTATTTTTGATTGTTCTTCAATAATTTTTATTATATTTTTTAATAATAAAGGTGAGAATTCTTGTGAACAACTGATAACTGCCATAGATCCATGAAAAGATAAACTCATCTTCTGGAAAGATCCACCCATTAAATCTTTTGACATTGCGGTGTTCTTAATTCTTGTAATAGTAAAACCATTCTCTAGAATTTGACGTTTAAATAAGTCCCATTCTTTTATTGAATAGTCTGAGTATTGAACAAAAAGAACTAAGTCTTTTGTTTTATTTTGTTCATTTAAATGTGTTTTAAAATATTTTTTGGATACCATTGTATTTAATGTTAACGATCTACTTCTCCGAATACAATATCTTGGGTACCAATAATAGTTACAACATCAGCAACTAAATGACCTCTTGACATAAAGTCAAGTCCTTGTAAATGAGCAAACCCTGGTGCACGAATATGACAACGATAAGGTCGGCTTGTACCGTTTGAAACTAAAAATACCCCGAATTCTCCTTTTGGAGCTTCGATAGCTTGATAAGTTTCACCAGCAGGTACTACCACACCCTCACTGAATAACTTAAAGTGATGAATTAATGACTCCATAGATTGCTTCATAGCAGCTCTTGAAGGAGGAGTAATTTTAGCATCATCTACTTTAACTGTACCGGTAGGCATTTCATTTAAACATTGTAAAATAATACGTAAACTTTGACGCATTTCTTCTACACGTACAAGGTAACGGTCAAAACAATCACCGTTAGTTCCTACGGGAATATCAAAATCCATACGATCGTATACTTCATAAGGTTGTGTCTTTCTTAAATCCCAAGGAATACCTGAACCACGTAATAATACTCCAGAGAATCCCCAATCCATAGCATCTTTAGCAGAAACAACACCAATATCAATTAAACGTTGTTTCCAGATTCTATTATCTGTTAACAATTCTTCAATTTCGTCTAAACGAGTTGAAAATTGCTCTGCGAAGGTATAAATATCTTCTAACATACCTAATGGTATATCTTGACTAACACCTCCTGGACGGAAATATGCAGCATGCATACGTGCTCCTGAAACGCGTTCGTAAAATTCCATTAATTTTTCACGTTCTTCAAAACTCCATAACATAGGAGTAATTGCTCCTACATCCATAGCGTGACAACCCACCGCTAATAAATGGTTTAATATACGTGTCAATTCACTGAAAAGTACACGAATATATTGAGCACGGATAGGTACATCACAGTTTAATAAAGTTTCCACTGCTAAACAAAATCCATGCTCTTGTGCCATCATAGACACGTAATCTAATCTATCAAAATATGGTAAAGCTTGAACATATGTTTTATGTTCAATTAATTTTTCAGTACCACGGTGTAAAAGTCCAATATGTGGGTCTGCTCGTTCTACTACTTCACCGTTAAGTTCTAAAACTAAACGCAATACCCCATGAGCAGCTGGATGCTGCGGACCAAAATTCATTGTAAAATTCTTTAATTCTTTTTTTAGTTGATTTTTCTGTAGAGCCATTTTAAAAAATAAATTGAAATTTAAAAATTTGTATTGAAACGATTCACATAGGCTTGTTTATGCATTAAAGTTTGATTTTTAATTGCTTTTCCTTGCCCAGTACTTAAAGAATAGAACTCTTTTGCTAGTCGAAGACCCATTGTCTTATCATTACGAGCACGAGCTCCCTCTAAAATCCATTTTGATGTTATTGCAACACGACGTTTACCTTCCAAAGCCATAGGAACCTGTATAGATTTACGACCTCTACGTTTTGTGACTACAATAGCCAAAGGACCTGACTTAGATAAAACCTCTACAAATAATTCTTTAGGATTTTGGGAAGAATTTTCTTGCAGTAACTTTTTCCTCAAATGGATAAAAGCTTCTTCAAAAATTCCTTCCGCAGTACTTTTGTTACCTCCTTTCATTATTATTTTAATAAAAATCTTTTTAAAATAATCATACATTAATTCTTCATTATCTAATTTCATAATTAATAACTATACTTGTCGTTGAGTATAAGAAACTTTTGTTCCGTATTTAGAGCGTCCTTGTCGACGACGTAATAAAGGATGGCAATCATATTTTCCACGAATTGCTTTATAACGCACACCAGGTAAATCCTTAACACGACCACCTCTTACTAATACAACTGAATGTTGTTGTAAATTGTGACCCTCACCAGGTATGTGTACAATAACTTTTAAACCCCCACGAAAACCTACTTTAGCCACAGGACGTAAAGCTGAATTAGGTTTTTTAGGCGAACGGGTGTATACTTTACGACAAATACCTTTACGTTGAGGACTTCTATTTAGTGCAGGTACCTTTGATGAACGTCTTCTAGCACGTCGCGGGACGCGATCTATTTGATTAAATGTTGGCATATTTATATTCTATTTTTGTTTTTATTGAAGGGGGGATAACTTCGAATGTAAGCCGGTTCTTGTTATGACACACATCAACCTCGAATTATACTTGCATATAATCTCATTTAAATTCTTAATACTAGACGCACTGTGCAAAAAAAGAAAATATTTATTGCTAAACATTTAGCCGTAGCTTCGGTAACTTCATGCTAACCCAAGATCATTCTTACTGGTCGTTATCCAGTAGTATTAAGACAACCAGACTTTCCTCAGAATACAAAGATATTCCGCATGTGTCCTATCAAAGTTATCATTACTCGCTGTCGGACTTGAACCGACAACCCAATAAAAGGATCAGATTTTAAGTCTGACGTGTTTACCAATTTCACCAAGCGAGCGTGATCGCTGTAAAAACAGCAATACTATGTTATATGTTACAGATTCTTTTTATACAAGCTAACAACAAATGCTGCGCTAATAATAAAAAGAATTACTAGACGAATATCAAAGACTGCAGATATTGTTGACCATAATCCAACTAATGCAATAAAAGCTGTTAAACCAGCCAACATCACAAAAGTATAGTGGTAAACAAACCCTGTTTGAAGACTTGTAAATATACGTCCATTTTCCCAGACAGTTTTGGTTATCCCTAAAGGTCCTAGAAATTCAAACAGTCCTCTATCAACTAACTTATAAGTGGTTTGGTATCCAAATGATAATACATGCTGAGTAATATACTCATTATACACTTTATCAAAAAACCACTTACGGTTTAAGAATGTATACATTCCTCTTCCGAAAGAAGTAGTTTTCATTTTATATAATTCAGTTGAATGATTCTTATAAAGAATAAACGCACTAATAGCACCTAAATTACTTAAAATTACAGGTGTTAGTTTAATATAATGAGGAATGAATTCAGCTTCTAACATTGTTAAGTTTTGTGGATGAGTAAATAAGGCATTTCCCCAGAAATCTGTACCTACACCAATAATCATATCTCTTGTACAATATCCAATAAAAATACTTCCAATAGATAAAATAAAAAGTGGTAAAGCCATAGCAATAGGAGCATCATGAGCACCTTCCATAACTTTTTTATAAGCATTTGTTTCAGCTAAGAAAGTTAAATATAATAATCTCATTGAATAAAATGCAGTAAAGAAGGCAGCTAATGTACCTAACCAGTGAGCAAAATGACCACTTAAAGTATATTTAGCATAAGCAATTTCAAGAATTACATCTTTCGAGTAGAATCCTGTAAGAAATGGGAATCCCATCAATGCAATAGAACCAATAAAGAACATAGCATATGTGAATGGAAGTACTCGTACAAGTCCTCCCATACGTCGCATATCTTGTTCATCGGCTACTGCATGAATCACAGATCCAGCACTTAAGAATAATAGAGCTTTAAAAAAGGCATGGTTGGCTAAATGGAATACACCTACATTATATGCAGATAATCCACAAGCAAAAACCATGTAACCTAACTGACTACACGTAGAATATGCAATAACACGTTTCAAATCATTCTGTAATAAACCTGTAGTACCAGCGAAAAATGCTGTCATAGCTCCCATTACAGTAATAACTACTAGTGCCGTAGGTGCATATTCAATTAAAGGTGAAGAACGTGCTAGTAAGAAAACACCAGCCGTAACCCATTTATGTTCGAACTATTTTATTTCATTTAAATAGTACAGACTTGGCATTTCTACCAAGATCGGACTCTATCTTCAACTCTTACTTAATTTAACGAATACGTCGAAGTAATTTAAACATTGTTTTAATACCTTGTTTATCTAGACCTTCGTGGTCATTGTCATCAAGAAATGTATGAACATTTTCCCATGCTTGAAAAATTCTACTCTTATAGGTTTTTAATTTATATTCTTGTATATACGGAATTATTTTTTTACGAAATGCTTTACTACCCATTTCAAGAGTAGGGTCATGACCCTCATTTTTACGGGATTTAATATTCTTCATACCATTATTTGCACGAACAAAAAGACCACGAATTTGTTTTAATGTCACGATGTCACAAGATATATGAAAACTTAAAAATCCTTTAGGTGGTCTAAAATCACAAGGAAGTTGATTTTCTTCTGGATAATACTTGAAATGTCCAGAAAACAATCCCCGAGCATCAATAAAACCACTTAACCACGCATTGTCTAGACTTATCTTTGACTTATTTTCTTTAAGCGCGATAGATCTCTTATGTTGTTTATTAAACACTTCTAAAAAAAGTTTAAAACGTTCTTGTTGTCGAATATAGCATAAATTTCCATTTAATATTGAGATAAGTTTTAAAAGACTTTCCTCATGAGATACTGTATAAACTAAAGTCTGTGTACTAGTAGGATGTTGAACTATACTTCCAAATCCTAATTTAGTCCTTAGTTTCTTTAAATATTTTGCATCTTCTTTGATATGATCTATTTGAAATGAGACTTGGGATGATCCCACATCAATCAAGAAAGGTTCCGATCCTTCAACCAAACCAACAAAATATTCTAAAAAGTTTTGATCAATTTTTTCTTTATGAATAGGCATTATCTTTCTATATTCCTCAAACTTAAAAGTTGTTTCACATATAGTCTCTGAAGATCCTACCATATTTGTTTCTGTTACTCTAGAATTAATATTTGATGTCATTGTTTAATTTTTATAATTTGTTATTAATATATTTATAGTTTCCTGCGGATTGTCCAATTTTATAAATTTTACCTTGAACCTAATTCTTAAAATTTATCAAGGATTATAAACTTAAGGAGATTCCCGCATATAGTGAAAAGTTTACCAATAACTCACGTTATTGGGCTACAGGTACATTCTCGAGAGAATTTTTATCACCGATAGTAGCAGCGTGAATTAATGCAGACACTGGTGTTGGACCCTCCATAGCGTCTGGCAACCAAGTGTGTAATCCAATCTGCGCTGATTTACCTACCGCACCAACAAATAATAAAATACCAATACAAGTTAAGGTATCTACTTCAAAATTTAAGAAAACCATTGTATCTCCCACAAAAGCAGGAGCAGCTGCAAAAACCACAGCATAATCAATAGATTTAAACTTTAAATAAACAGCAAAAATTCCTAAAGCTAATCCGAAGTCTCCTACACGGTTAACTAACATAGCTTTAATAGCTGCTTTATTTGCTTGAATACGAGCAAACCAAAAATTAATAAGTAGGTATGAACATAAACCTACACCTTCCCATCCAACAAACATTTGAAGGAAGTTATCGGCGGTAACTAAAATTAACATAAAGAAGGTAAATAATGAAAGATAAGACATAAATCTCGGTAAGTGGGGGTCGTGACCCATATATTCTGTCGAATATAAGTGTACCAAAGATGATACAGATGTCACAACGACAAGCATAACAACTGTTAAGCTGTCAAAAAGGAATCCCCAAGAAAAGCTGAACATTTCCGAGTCGATCCATGTCATAAGATCAAAATGACAAGGTTGTCCTAACAATGCCACTTCATAAAACGCACAGTAAGACATGGCGCAGGTAACCATGATTGAACCTGTGGTTATATATTTTGATCCTTCTCTCCCAATAAAACGGCCAAACAACCCTGCTGTTATTGCGCTAATCAAAGGTAAAAGAACGATTAGTAAATACATTTTGTATTTAATCTACTTATGTAACACGGAAGAATATTTAATTCAACACAGTTGAGATAGCTTTTAAACCTAAAACACTACCTATACCTAAAGAAGCAGATGTTACAAAAGATTTAGATTTTAAGTAAAGTTTAGTCTGTTGGCATAAAGCACTTCGCTCTCCAACACAAAAATCATCAGGATTATAATTCTTCCGAGGACCTTCCATAACTCCACTAGAACCTGGCGTAACACAACCTACTCTATAACGGTATAAAGATAGACCATTTTGATATGCATCAATTGCTTGCACAGGCCTGACGAGGCCTTGGCTTAAAGCTGAGGCACTACCGTAAGTAGCAGTACCTGTTAAAAAAAGACTTAGGATAGCTCCTAAAGATGAAGGCTTCATAATTTGAGTTAATGACCCAAAATTATTCCAAGATAACTTGTGAATAAATGAGTCAGCCCCAAACCCCATAACATTTAAGAAAGTTCCCGGGTTGAAGCAAACGAAAACACACGCTGAAAGGCCTATAAACGTACAGACCGTTTCAGTATGAGCGTTCAAAACTACTTCTTGATTTAATTGGGCGATTAAGTCTGAAAAGGCACAATCGCCTCTATAAAACTTAAGAACATCACCAATTTTCCGAGAGACTAATTCTTGCGGAACTTGTTCCGTTATGAAAGAAAGACCTTTCGATTCATGACTTCCAACGAGTTTCATCAATAAGGATAAATCCTCAGGATAAAAATCACCTGACCTCTTACGAAGTTGTAATGAAGTCTTGAAAATAGTAGCTACCTGGTCTTGTGTGAACCCCATATTATTCCCTACTTCCCGCGGTGTGTCTGATAATAGATATACGCTATCACGGGTATGGTGTATACCAGTCACCGCATCTGAAACTTGCAATGGTGGAGATAATTTTCCAGCCATATCGCAAGCCCAACTCCACGCATAATATATCATAGAGACCGTCACACAAGTAGCCGCAACTGCTAATCCAGTTTGCGAATCCATGGTTGTTTCAATTTATTAAAGGGCGAGTAACGGGATTTGAACCCGCGACATTCAGAATCACAATCTGACACTCTAACCAACTGAGCTATACCCGCCTTTTCGGAATGGCGTGATTTGAACACGCGACCCCAGCACTCCAAATGCCATACGCTACCGCTGCGCCACATTCCGGAAGTCGGAGACGGAATTGAACCGTCCTCAAGGGATTTGCAGTCCCCTACATTACCACTATGCTATCCGACCCTTACACGTATACCTTAACGTGTGACAAATGCACATTTCATAGATAATTTCTTAGCTCCAGACATTAAAGCTTTTTGAGCTAAATTCTCTTTCGTAGAACCAATTTCATAAATCACTGTACCTGGTTTAACTACAGCTACCCAATGATCTACAGAACCTTTCCCACGACCCATACGAACCTCATTCGGTTTCATACTTATAGAGACATTAGGAAATACTCTAATCCAAAGCTTACCTGTTCGTTTCAATTTACGTACAATTACACGACGAACAGCTTCAATTTGACGTGAGGATATTTTTCCACCGTCAAGTGCCTTTAGACCGTAAGATCCAAAGCAAACTTTTGTTTGACGATGTTCCATACGTTTTATTCTGATTTTACGAGCTCTATTATATTTAACTTTTTTTGGTCTTAACATTTATTTTAATTCAAAATCTTATTAATAAGAAATCCAAATTTTTACTCCCATAGAACCATAAATGGTGTAAGCTTCCTCAAATGCATACTTTAATGGATGAATTACCGTTTGAGTTGTAATTGCTCCATATTGAGCCACAAAGGTCTTTGTACGTTTTGATTTATTCATACGACCAGATACTTGAATTCTAATTCCCTGAATTTCACTGAATTCACTGAATAAAAATGCACATACTTTATCTACATTATTATAAATAGATTTCTGAAAACGTGTTTTACCTAATTCTTGAGCTAAAAACTTAGCCAAAAATTTAGGCTCTTTACTTTTAAATGTCAAATACGCTATATTCATTAATGTTGAATAATAATTTAATCTCCTCAAAAACCCAAACTTTTTACGTGATCTATGTAGAACTTTTGGTAAAAGTTTAGGACGACGTTGTTTTGAATTTAATTTAAATTGTCGTTTCTTGGCTAAATCTTTATATAACCAGAACGGTCTCTCAGGAGGAGTCAATACATCATCTTCACTTTGAACTTTAGGTATTCTTAAATCTAAAACTTGTCTATCAGCTCCTATATATTTTAATGAGTTAAAATTTGAATGTACATATACTGGCTGTTTTCCTTTCTTTTTCTTTTTTTTACGATAGAATTTTCTACCTAAACTATGTTCGGTAACAATACAAGCTTTTACTGCAAAAGTACAACCAAATTCTTGGTATTTCATAGATAAGACTTCAGCTAATCTATATAACTTTCCAGTTAATTGTTTTTTGGTTGAAACCATTTTAGTTTTGGATTTATTCTTTTTCGTATCAAATCGATTTTCTACAAATTTATAATTTGCTGGAGCATAACCGAAAACATTAATAATAATTTTATCCGATCGTGCGTTTTTAGAAATACCTACTTTTCCAATATAACCTTGATTTAATCTAAAAAGATTAGTAACCAATTTCTCCACATCTGAAGATATTTGTACTAAGTCACGATATTCTATATCATCTTTTGAGTTAATAGACCAGGAAGAATTCCATCCATCTATTACTCCATATCTTAATCCAACACCATTAGATTGTTGTCCCATGCTATTTATTTCTTCTTCTTATAAGAATATCGCTGACGCGTATAAACAAATTCACCAAATTTATGACCCACCATATCTTCAGTTACAATGATTGGCCGAAAATCCCGACCATCATGGACCATAAATGAGATATCAATAAAATCTTTTGTGATCTGAGAACTACGCGACATTGTCTTTATACGAAATCTCTTAGAATTCGAAGTCGATTGCATTTCTTTAATACGTTTTACCTTTTTGCGTACACTACGGTGTACAAAAGGATGTTTCCATTTAGATCTACTCATATTAAGATTTACGTCGAGATTGTAAGATTAGTTTACTATTTTTCTTTCGATTTCGAGTTCTTGGACCTTTAGTCAATTTACCCCAAGGAGAAACTGAAGGACGACCTCCACTTGTTTTACCTTCTCCTCCACCATGTGGGTGGTCTACAGGATTCATTGCCACTCCACGAACTACTGGACGGCGACCAAGCCATCGAGAACGACCTGCTTTAGATAAAGATACATTATGATGATCTGGATTAGATACTACACCAATAGTAGCACAACAATCAATTGGAACTAAACGTTGTTCACCTGATTTTAAACGAACTAATCCATATTTATCATCTACATGTTGTAATAAAGTACCAAAACTTCCCGCTGCACGAGCGTATTTCCCTCCCGCACCTGGTTTTAATTCAATGTTATGAATTAATGTACCTACAGGAATATTACGTAAAGGTAGTGTATTTCCAATACGTCGTGGTACATTTATTCCAGACTCTATCATATCTCCTACTTTTAATCCTTGAGGGGCTAAAATATAGAAATGTTTCTTTGTTTCTGAAGATTGGGATACCACATGTGCAATGAAAGATGATCTATTCGGGTCATATTGAATAGACGATACTTTACCTTTAACCAATTCATTTCTTTTGAAATCTACTAATCGATATCTACGTTTATGACCACCACCTTTACAAAAAGCAGTCAATCGACCATGGTTATTTCGACCTCCCACTTTAGACAAACCTTTTGCTAAAGATTTAGGAGATTGTACTTTCGATAACTCACTAAAATCAATTTGAATTAATTGACGTGTGGATGAATTTACTGGTTTTGCATATTTAATTGCCATCTAATAATTTTTAATTACCGAGATTGGGACTCGAACCCAAACCCCAAAAGAGATGAGGACCTAAACCTCACGCGTCTACCAATTTCGCCATCTCGGCCGGGCGGAGCGGGATTCGAACCCGCGGTACCTTAAGTACGCCAGCTTTCAAAACTGGTACATTAGACCACTCTGTCATCCACCCTTTATTTTTAAATTAAATTAGGTAATCAAAACCCCGATAAAAAACGTATTTTAAGGCCTAAAAACACTCTAATTTAGGTTGTTTTATTTTACTAAGGGTACCCCTTGACAGTAAAAAAAACATGACTTATTTAAGAGGTAAATAGACCCATTTTTTACCCGTTTTTCAAAAAATTACATATATAGATATATAACTATATACGTCGTGATTTCTTTTTTCGACACCCTCCGTGCTGTTGAACGATCTTACGGTGAATATGGTTAACTAAAATACCTTCTCTCTCCAAAGTAATCATAGCAGGCTTAAGACGCCAACGTTGATACGTATTATTTGGATTGAAAATAATATCAATACCACGGAAACCTTTAGATACAATCTCTTTAGCTATTTTCCCTACTAAAAGACGAACTGCATAAGGTTTTTGTTTATCACGACGTTTTAATCCTTCACCACCACCAGAAAGCTTTTTAATACAATTTCCATATGGATCAGTAAGTGTAACAAATAGATTCTTTTTGCTAAAATTTACATGTAAATACCCTTCTGGTTTAGTTAAATTTTTATTATATTCTTTCATGATAGAATTATTCTCATTCTTTAATATAAAAGAAACCTCACCAGTCTCGGGATTTGTTTCAATAATAGAATTTTGTTCATGGTAATATTCAAGATATCTCTTAGCCATACTTACTATTTCCCTATCATAACGTAATGTTGTTTTAGGAATACGGAATAATTTTTTCCTTACATTTAAGGAACTAGTTCCCAGAAAAAAATCTTCATCCTCTCTTTTTATTCTTAGTTTCCAAGAAGTTTTAAAATAGTCTTTTTCATAATCATAAATATGATTTAATTGAAAATTTCGTCTAAAATTTTTAGCTGTCAGTTTATTTATTTCCATAACAGGAGTATTTCCATCAATATCTTCTGCAGCTTTTAATATACTTTTATTCTTTAAATTTGTCGTTAGTTTATTGGTAGCTAAACGCGAAACCTTTGGAAATAAAGGATCAGCATAGTAAGCTAATAAAAAATTAGTTTTTTCTGAATCATCTTTAACTGATTTATCAAGGTCAACTAAACCTGAATTTTTTATTTTAATTGAATCCTTAGATAATTTGAATTGATATTTCATAAAATGCTTTTATTTAATATTATAAATGAGTATGTGTTTGACCTATACGCCTTTGAGTCTTTGCATTTGTTTTAGTACGTTGACCTCTTACTGGATAACGACTTTTATGACGCATACCACGATAACTTTTCATACCCTGTAATAATAAAATAGAATCTCGTCTATCTTTTTTGATTTCACTTGGATTTATCTCACGTGCTTTTAACCAATCTTTGATCTCTTTTTGTTGAACTAAAGTCAACTCAATCACTTTCATATTAGGAGATAATCCCAAATCAGCTATAATATTTGCAGCACGAGATTTACCAATACCAAATATTTTACTAAGTTCTTGTAATAATTTATTATTATTTTTTAAGGTTCTACCAAAAAGTTTAAACATATATTTTGATATTCTTCTAGAAGGAAGGTTTTTTTCACTATAATAGCAACGTAAAGACATTTGTGATTTTTTGTCGACTATTAGAAGAAACAAAACTTTTTACATTAAACTTGTTCCTTCCACAAGATATGTATAGCTTGGGGATTGGGTGGGGTGTAGGTATATAATAATTTAAATTGTATGTGAGAACATTCCGTTGATAGGACTGAAAGGAAGGAAATTATTATTTAAGAGCTTTAGCGCTTGAATGATAATGACAATACGGTTGATATGTGTGAAAGAAGTATTTAATTACATAGGATTGGTATTCGACATGAATTCCCTTTGAGTCAAATGATGGTGCAAGTATGTCAAATGGTGGGAGCATAGTCGATAATATATTAATTAATCTAATGATGTGGGAGGGGCGACCAACTTCTTAGTTATTCTCTGTGTTATTATATTAGATTCAAGGAAAGGTGGCTGAGTGGTCGAAGGCACTCCCCTGCTAAGGGAGCGTATTATATTAGTACCAAGGGTTCGAATCCCTTTCTTTCCGTTAATTGGACATGTGTCACAATTACTTACTAGTTTAAAGGGCTTGTAGTTCAAAGGTAGAACATTCCGCTCATAACGGATTTGGTGTAGGTTCAAGTCCTACCTGGCCTAAACAGGGTTTTTTTACACCCTATATTCACATTTTTAACATGGCTAATTCTGTAAAGAATTATCAAAGACATCCCTATCATATGGTAGATCCATCACCATGGCCGCTAGTAGCTTCGTTTGGAGCGTTCCTTGCTACGTCTGGTGGAGTTATGTATATGCACGGTTATTCAGGAGGAGGATTCGCTCTTTCGTTAGGACTATTCTGTATTGTCTTTACAATGTATGTTTGGTGGCGAGATATTGTCCGCGAAGCTACATTTGAAGGATGGCATACTAGTATGGTACAATTAGGAATGAGATATGGAATGATCTTATTTATTGTTTCAGAGGTAATGTTTTTCTTCGCATTCTTCTGGGGATTTTTCCACTCAAGTATCTCTCCTAGTCCAGAAATTGGGTCTGTATGGCCACCAAAGGGAATTGAGTTATTAAGTGCTTGGGAAGTTCCTCTGCTTAATACAATTATTCTTTTGACATCAGGAGCATCTTGTACATGGGCACATCATGCTATTGTTGTAGGAAATCGTCGTGAAGCTATCATGGGATTGATTGTTACATTAATCTTAGCTGTAGCGTTCACAGGATTCCAGGTATTTGAGTATATTGGAGCTAACTTTGGAATTAATCATAGTGTTTACGGATCTGCTTTCTTTATGGCAACTGGTTTCCATGGATTCCATGTTTTTATTGGAACAGTATTCTTAACTGTATGTTTAATTCGTTTAGTACAATATCACTTTTCGCAGCAACACCATTTCGGGTTCGAAGCAGCTGCTTGGTACTGGCATTTTGTTGATGTTGTTTGGTTATTCTTATTCGTCGCTATTTATTGGTGGGGAGGAGCATAATCAGAAAGATTATCAACAAAATTTAATATTAAAAAATATTTGCATATTAAGTTATGTGTTATGAAGAGTATAGAATATACTCTCGAGTGGATATAGGTTAATAGGTAAACCTTTTGGCTTTTAGTCGAAAATGAAAGTTCAAATCTTTCTATTCACTACAATTGTTAGGATATTTAATATACTAACAATTTATTAAAATTTAGAATGAACGTCACAAACTTTTTTGATAATCAATTACAGGTAATTTTACCTGAACTTTTTATATTATTAAGTGTATCAACATTACTACTTATCGGGGTACAATACTCCACATCTGAGCGGGATGGCTATTTCGTGATGGTTA
>MDTG01139298.1_pt1 | contig 29246 bp, 29 predicted proteins | sample 811421 | NCBI WGS metagenome assembly MDTG01 (sample SAMN05326645, study PRJNA326480) | marine metagenome | isolation source: seawater | place: Pacific Ocean: South East | collected 2011 | reverse complement strand
CTGGGGCCGCGGTCCGGCCTCGGCTTCCGCCAGCCGCGCGGCGGCCTCACCTCGGCGCGCCCGGGCTGCCGCCAGGGCGGCTTCCGCCAGGACCGGGTCCTGGGCCAGCAGCAGCGCGCCCGCCTCGACCCGATCGCCCTCCGCCACCGGCATCGCCACCACGGGCTGGGCGCTGTCCGCCGCCACCTCGATCCGGTCCCGTTCCAGGGTGCCGACGGCGTGCTGGCGCTCCTCGGCGCCGCAGGCCGTGGCGGTCAGCGCCATAGCCATCGCCAGCCACCGGCCGGCCCGGCTCACGACTTGGCTCCCAGGCCCTGCGCCAGCAGCGCCAGGGTGTGGGGCACGAACTCCCCGGCGAAGTCGTCGTCGATGCGATAGCCCACCAGCGGCCCCAGCAGCGGCTCGGCGAGGAACGGAAACACGCACATGCCGATCACCGACAGAATTACCAGCCGCGGATCGAGGTCGGCGCGCAGCCGGCCCGCCGCCAGGTCGGCCGCCATCGCGGGGCGCACCAGCGCCAGCGCGCGGCTGGCGAACCGGTCGACGAACACCTGGCGCAGCGGCGTGTCCTTCGACAGGACCTCCTGCACCATGATGCGCGGGATCCAGGGGTGGCTGGTGAGGGCTTCGAGCTCGGCGGCGACGAACCGTTCGAGGGCAGGAGCTGAGTCGCCCCCGCCGTCGTCCAGCGCTGCTTCGAGGGCGCCCAGCACCTCGTCGAGCCCCGTTACCAGCACCGCTTCCATCAGGCCCGCCTTGTCGCCGAAGTAGTAGGCGATCATCGCCGGTGTCACGCCCGCGTCCCGGGCCACGGCGCGCAGGCTGGTGCCGGCGAAGCCGGCGGCCGCGAACTGGCCCGCGGCGGCCTGCAGCAGGCGCCGCCGGGCATCACCACCGTCGTCACCGGCGGGCTTGCCGGGGCGGCCCCGGCGGGGCCGGCGGGCGTTGCGGGTCGAATCCGTCATTGGCGCTCCCTGGCGTGCTCCCTGTCATCGTGCCGGTTCCGCGGCGCCGCCACTGGCCGGCCATATTAATTAATCGTTCATTTAATAACAAGCGTCGGCAGCGCCGTCCCACGGGATCGGGAATCGGTAGTACAGTGTGGCGCCGTCGCCACTGCCGCCCGGACCGCCCATGAACCACGCCTGGATCTCCGACGCGCCGCGCCTCGAGCTCGGCTTCCTGCCGACGCCGCTCGTGCCCCTGGAACGGCTGTCCGCCCGCCTCGGCGGTCCCAGGCTGTGGCTGAAACGCGACGACTGCACCGGCCTCGCCACTGGAGGGAACAAGACCCGCAAGCTCGAGTACCTGCTGGCGGACGCCATCCGCCAGCAGGCCGACGCGATCGTCACCTTCGGCGCCGTGCAGTCGAACCACGCCCGTCAGACGGCGGCCGCCTGCGCCGCCGCCGGCCTGCCCTGCCATCTGGTGCTCGCCCGCAAGGTGCCCTGGCCCCACCCCCACTACGACACCTCCGGCAACGTGCTGCTGGACCGGCTGCTCGGCGCCGACGTGCAGGTGGTGGCGCCGGACGCCTTCGCCGACGCCCGGGCGGCGCTGCTGGACCGGCTGGAACGGGACGGCCGGCTGCCCTACGTCATCCCCGTGGGCGGCTCGAGCCACGTCGGCGCGATGGGCTACACCCGCTGCGCCATGGAGCTGATGGAGCAGAGCCGGGCCCTCGAATTCGCGCTGACCGACGTGGTGCACGCCTCGTCGAGCGCGGGCACCCAGGCAGGACTGCTGGCCGGGTTCGCCGGCCTGGTGCTGGACGGCGACGGTACCGCGCCACGGGTGCACGGCATCAACGTCTCGGAGGTCGATCCAACGGTGCTGCCGAAGGACGTCCAGCGCCTGGTCGGCGAGGTGATCGCCGAGCGCGGTCTGGACGCAGCGGTGGCGGCGGAGGACGTGCGGCTGGACGACCGCTACCTGGGCGACGGCTACGGCCTGCCCACCGAAGCCACGGTGGCGGCCATTCGCCTGCTGGCGGGAACCGAGGGCGTGCTGCTGGATCCGGTCTATTCCGGCAAGGCCTTCGCCGCGCTGGTCGACCGGATCGAGCGGGGGGAATTCGCCGGCGTCGACGACGTCGTGTTCATCCACACCGGCGGCACCGCCAGCCTCGCAGTCTACGACACCGCGTTCATTTGAACGGCGTTCATTTGAACGGCGTTCTTCTGAACGGCGTTCTTCTGAACGAATGCCCGCGGAACGGTGTTCTGCCGGGCGGCGCGAGCTGAAACGGCGTCCGCGGCCCCGACGGGGTCAGCCGGCAGGGCCGGCCGGTCAGTCGTCGAAGTGCACCCGCACGGCCAGCACGTCCCGCTCCACCCCGTGCAGCACGGCGGAGGCGGTGGACCCGAGCAGCAGGCCCAGCCCGTGGCGCCCGTGGGTGCCGATGACGATCAGGTCGACGCCGAGCTGCCCGGCCAGCTCGCGGATGTCGTGGGCCGGCGCGCCGAGAATGGCGTGCGCGTCTTCGGCCGCCACCCCGTAGCGGGCGGCCAGCTCGCGGAGCTGCTTCTCGGCCTGCTCGATGGCCTGCTCCTCGAAGGACACGGCGCTGCCGGCCAGCGGCGCGACGTCGATGCCGCCGTAGACCTGGGTGAGCGGCTTCACCACGCTGACCACCGACAGCTTCGCCCCGGCCTGGTCCGCCTGGGCGCGGGCCTTGTCGAGGACCTGCGCCGACTCCTCGGACAGATCCACCGCCGCGAGGACGTGCTTGTAAGCCATGACCGAATCCTTCCCCATGAGCTGAGCGCACAAGCTTACGCCGCCGGGCGGGTGCGGGCCAGTGCGCGGCGGCACCCGCGGAAACCCGTATACCGCGCCCCCGCGCATCCGGCGGATGATGTCGCCGAAGCACAATTGCTGTACCTTGGGAATGACCGGATTCGCGCAGTCACGCGAGGAGGCCGAATTGAATCTCGACGAAGCCAGAGAACTGCTCGAACGACGCCGTGCGGAACTGCAGGAACGCCGCACGCGAATCGAGCGCCATACCCGGCACCGTGACGAGCCGCTGCCGCCCGACTTCGCCGAGCAGGCCGTCGAGCTCGAGAACGGCGAGACGCTGGTGGCTCTGGATCGCGAGGTGAACGCCGAGCTCAAGGAGATCGAGCGGGCTCTGAAGCGGCTGGCGGACGGCACCTTCGGCGAGTGCACCCGGTGCGGCGAGACCATCAGCGAAGGCCGCCTCTCGGCCCTGCCCTACGCGAGCCTGTGCATCGACTGCGCCAATGCGACGGATGCGGCCCGCTGATTGCAGCGGGGCGCTGAGGACAGCGGGACGCTGAAGACACCGGCAGGCTCACGGCCGGAGCACCCCGGGGACAGCGTGGCGGTCCGCGGCGCGCAAGGCCCGGCGTCAGCGGGCCGACTCAGACGTCGAGCAGCCTGCGCGTGAGATCCACCAGCGCGTCGTCGTCCCAGGCCGACGAGGTGTCCACGCGAATCACCCCCTCTTCCGCACCCGGCGGCTCGAACGTTCTGCGCTGGGCCGCCAGCACCGCCAGATCCGCGTCGGACGGATCCCCCCCCTGCCGTCGCCGCTGCTCGATCCGGGCCTCCAGCAGCGCCGCCGGCGCGTCGCACCAGATCACCCGCGCCAGGCTGCCCGCCAGCCGCGCGGCGGCGGCGAACCGGTCGCGTCGCCGCCGATCGAGGAAGGTGGCATCGACGATGACGTGCTCCCCGCCGCGCAGCAGGGCGGCCGTCACCGCCGCCAGCTCCTCGTAGAGCGCCTCGGTGCGCTCCGCCGCGTACAGCCCCTGACCGACGCCGTCCCCCGCCCCCGCCGCCGGGTCCAGGCCGGCGCCGACCTTGCGGGCCACGTCGGAGCGCAGCCGCACCGCCGGCAGGCGCGGCGCCAGGCGGCGGGCGAGATGGGACTTGCCGGAGCCGGACAGGCCGCACATCAGCAGCAGCCGGCCCGGCGGACGGCCCAGCCAGTCCGCGGTCCAGCGCACGTGGTCCAGCGCCCGGCGTTCGAGGCCGGACGCCGCCGCCTCGTCCCGGGCCTGGCCGCGGCGCAGGGCCGCCACCTTGGCCCTGACCATGGAACGGTAGGCGGCGTAGAACGCGAGCGTTTCACAGCCCCGGTAGTCGCCCGAAGCGCCGAGATAGCCGTCGAGGAAGCCGTAGGCGAGGTCGGCCCGGTCCCGGACCAGGCAATCCATGAACAGGAACGCCACGTCGCTCATGGGGTCGATCCAGCGCAGGTCCGGATCGAACTCCAGGCAGTCGAAGGCGCACACCGCGTCGTCGAGCAGCACCAGGTTCGACAGGTGCAGGTCGCCGTGGCACTCGCGGATCGCGCCGGACGACAGCCGCTCCGCCAGGCGCTCGCGCGCGGCCCCGGTGGCGGCGGCCGTGCCCTGCCGGGCGCGTTCGAGGAGCCGGCCGTGATCCGCCATCCAGTCCAGCGCCTCGAGATCGCGGAAGTTGTCCCGCACCGGCGCCAGCACCCGGCGGTCGAGCTCGTCGGGCGGATACCGGCGTCCCGGCTGCTGCCGGTGCCGGGCCGCCAGGCTGGCGCCGAACGCCTCGAGCCGGTCGTTCCGCAGTCCGCCGGACTCGAGCAGGCGGTCGAGCTGCGCGGACTGGGGAAACTGGCGCATCTTGACCGCCCACTCCACCACGTCCCCGTCGCCTCCCATGCGCACCCCGTCCGGACCGGCGGTGACGGGGACGACGGCCAGGTACAGCGACGGCGCGAAGGCGCGGTTGCAGCGCAGCTCCTCCTCGCAGAAGTGCCGCCGCCGCGCCAGGGTCGAGAAGTCGATGAAGGAAAAGGCCACCGGTTTCTTGACCTTGTAGACCAGCTCGCCGGTGAGGATCACCCAGGAGATGTGGGTCTCGACCACCTCGATGTTCCCGCAGGGATGGGGATAGGCGGCGGGGTCGAGCAGCGCGGACAGTTCGGCGGGCAGCGTCATGGCACGAGTGTAACCCTCCGGACCTGTGCCCGGCCCGGCACTGTGGGAAACTACGGATATGAGACTGCCCGACCCCGGGCGACGATGCAGGCGCTCGTGCACCGCGCCGTGCGTGCGGAACCCGGCGGCGCGGTACACTGATCCGCTGCGACGAGAGGGAGACCGCCGAATGCTCGATCGAGTTCTCATCCGCCTGGCCGGCGCGCTGACCGCCGGCCTGCTGTGCGGCCTGCCGGTGCCCGTGTCACTGGCGGTCGAGCCGGCGGACGAGGCCCCGGCCCCCGACGGCCAGGCGGTCTATCTGCGTCACTGCGCGCGCTGCCACCAGGCCGACGGCAGCGGCGTCGACGGGCTGTATCCGGCGCTCACCGGCCTGCCCGCCGAAGGCGCCGAACGCGCCGATGCGATCCGCGGGCTGCTGGCCGGCCGGGTCGGTCACCTCGAGGTCGACGGCGTCGCCTTCGACAATCCCATGCCCACCCACGGCTTCCTCGGCAACGAGACCCTGGCCGCCGCGCTCAGCCACGTGCTCACCCGGTTCGGCGACGCCGACCGGCCGGTGACGGTCGAGGAGGTCGCCGAGCAGCGCATGGCGCTGCTGCGCGGCCATCCCGCGCCGACCGAGCCGGTCACCGGCGAGAGCCCGCTCGCCGAGATGCCCGCTTCCCAGTACGTCACCAGCGACGGCCCGCCGATGACCGTCGACGAGTTCGAACGGGCCCGGCGTGTCTACTACGGCCGCTGCACCGGCTGCCACGGCGTGCTGCGGGAAGGCGTCGCGGGCAGCCCGCTCACCCCCGACGTCATGCGGGAACGCGGCACCGAGTACCTGCAGAGCGTCATCAACTACGGCTCGTCGGCGGGCATGCCGGCCTGGGGCACCACGGCGGATCTGGCCGCCGAGGACATCAACCTGCTGGCCCGCTACCTGCAGCATCCGGTGCCCCAGCCGCCGGACATGGATCAGTTCCAGGTCCGTGACAGCTGGCAGCTCGCGGTGCCGCCGGCCGAGCGGCCGGCGCGGCCCCAGCACGGCTACGACATCGACCGGCTGTTCGTGGCGACGCTCCACGACGTCGGCCAGATCGCGCTGATCGACGGCGTCGACAAGCGGGTGATCAACCGGATCGACGTGGGCCGGGCGCCCCACCGGGTCAGCGCCTCGGCCAGCGGCCGCTACCTGTACGTGATCGGCCGCGACGGCACGGTCAGCCTGGTCGACCTGTTTCTGTCCCCGCCGGCACGGGTGGCCAGCGTCCGGGTGGGCTACGAGGCCCGCACCGTGGCGGCCTCGGCCCACCCGGATTTCGCCGACGCCTACGCTCTCGCCGGCGCCTACTGGCCGCCCCAGCTCGTGCTGCTCGACGGCGCCACCCTGGAGCCGCTGCGGCTGGTCTCGACCCGGGGCTACGCCAGCCGCGGCCATCGCTATCACCCCGAGCCCCGGGTGAGCGACATCGCCGCCTCGCCGCTGCACCCGGAGTTCCTCAGCCACGTCAAAGAGACCGGGCACACGTTCCTGTTTCCCTACGCGGACGGCATGCGCGAGCTGGTGCGCATCGACGAGCTCGACACCGGCATCGAGCTGCGCGCCGGCAGCTTCTCCGCAGACGGACGCTACTACCTGACGCCGACCGACGCCGACGCCGTCAGCGTGGTGGACGTCGGCGCCCGGCAGGCGGTCACGGAGATTCCGGCCCGGGTGTTCGGCGGCAACCCGGGCACCAGCTACCACCATGCGGAGCTCGGTCCCGTGTGGGTGACCAGCACCATGGTCGACCGGGACCTGATCGTGATCGGCACCGATCCGGACGACCATCCCGATCAGGCCTGGCGGGTGATCGAGCACGTCCAGGGTCCGGCCAGCGGCTCGCTGTTCGTCAGCACCCACCCCGCCTCCGCTCACCTGTGGATGGACACGCCGCTGAACGGCGCAGCCGAATTCAGCCAGGGCGTCGCGGTGTTCGACCGGGACGCCCTGGACGCCGGCTACCGTCTCCTGCCGGTGGCCCGCTGGTCCGGGCTCGAAGCCGGACCGCGCCGGGTGATCCAGCCCGCCTACTCCCCGGACGGCCGGGAAGTGTGGCTCGCGGTCTGGAACCCCCAGGACTCGGGCTCCGCCATCGTCGTGGTGGACGACCGGACCCTCGAGCCGGTCGCCAGCATCCGCGCCCCCGATCTGATCACCCCGACCCGGCTGTACAACGTCGGCATGCTGCGCGGCGCCGCCCGTACCGCCGACGTCGCCGGGACCCCGGACGGCCCCGCCCTGTACGCGGCACACTGCGCCACCTGCCACGGTGTCTACGGCGAGGGCGATGGCCCCATGCGCCCGGCCCTGTCCGCGAGCCTGAAGGACCTGCGCTACCTGTCGGCGCGCAACGACGGGGCCTACCCCGAGCGCTTCGTGCGCGAGATCGTCGACGGCCGCGGCACCCGCGCCGTCCACGGCCCCCGGGACATGCCCGTCTGGGGGGCGGCCCTGGCCGACGTCCCCGGCGAGCCGATCGAGGCGCTGGTGGAGTTCCTGCGAACCATCCAGGTGACGCCGTGACGGCGGCGCGGAGCGACGCGGGGCGCCCGTGCGGCTGACCGCGGACCAGGTGCGCCGCCAGGCGGACCCGGACACCCTGGGGTTCGCCTCCACCGCCGAGCTCGAGCCCGGCGAGCTGCGGTTCGGCCAGCACCGGGCCGAGCACGCCGTCGACTTCGCCGTGTCCATGCGTTTCCCGGGCTACAACGTCTACGCCCTGGGCGCGCCCCAGATCGGCATGCACGACTTCGTCCGCGACCAGCTCGCGCCGAAGGCGCGGGAGCGCAGCATACCCGACGACTGGTGCTACCTGAACAACTTCGAGGACCCCTCGGTGCCGAAGGTCTGCCGGCTGCCCGCCGGCACCGGCCGACGTTTCAAGCACGACGTCGCGGAGTTCGTCGGCGCGGTCCGTACCAGCCTGCCGGCGGCCTTCTCCTCCGACGACTTCCGCCGCCAGGCCGAGGCCCTCACCAGCGAAGCGCAGCAGCGCCAGGCCAGCGACACCGCCGCGATCCAGCAGGAGGCGGAATCCCTGGGCCTGACCATGCTGCCTACGCCCAACGGCTTCGCCTTCGCGCCGGTGGAGGACGGCAAGGTCATGGACCAGGAAGCCTTCGCGAAGCTGGACGCCGAGCGGCGGCAGGAGATCCAGAACGCCATCGAGCACATGAGCAACCGCCTGGTCGAGCGCCTGCGGGAGTATCCCAAGCTGCACGAGGCGATGATCCGCCGGCAGCGTGAGCTCGCCCACCGCACCGCGTCGGAAGTGCTGAAGTCCCTGGCCGCCCGCCTGCGCAGCCGCTACCAGACCTACCCGGACGCCATCGCCTTCGTGGTGGCTGCCGAGGCGAGCCTGCTGGACAACGCGGAGCGTATTCTCGCCCTGGAGAGCGGCGCCGCCGGCATGCCGGGCATGCCCGTGCCGCCCGGCGCGGCCCAGGCCGCCGCCGACCAGTTCTTCCGCCAGTATCAGGTGAACCTGGTCGTGGACAACGCCGACCAGGCCGGCGCGCCGGTGGTGTACGAGAGCAACCCGAGCCTCGACAACCTGGTCGGCAAGCTCGAGCACCGCTTCGAGTACGGCACGCCGGTGACGGATTTCAACATGATCCGCGCCGGCGCCCTGCACCGCGCCAACGGCGGCTATCTGCTGCTCGACGCCGAGCGGCTCCTGCAGAAGCCCTTCTCCTGGGAGGCCCTGAAGCGCGCGGTGGCGGACCGTTCGCTGCGCGTCGAGTCCGTCAGCCAGATGCTTCACCTGGCCTACTCCGTGTCCCTCGACCCGGAGCCCATCGAGCTGGACGTCAAGGTGATCCTGCTCGGCGACCGCCGGCTCTACCATCTGCTGCGCGAGTACGACACGGACTTCGACGACCTGTTCAAGATCGTCGCCGACTTCGACGACGAGATCGACTGGGACGACGATGCCCAGCGCCACTACGCGGCCATGCTGGCGGACCTGGTGCGCGGCTCGAAGCTGCGCCACCTGACCGCCGGCGCCGTGGCCAGCGCGCTCGAGCAGTCGAGCCGGCTGGTGGAGGACCAGCGCCACCTGTCCGCCCGGGTGCGGGACATGGAGGACATTCTGCGGGAAGCCGACCAGCTCGCCGCCGCCGACGGCGCGGAGCTGATCGACGCCCGCCACGTCGACGCCGCGATCCTGCAGCGCGCCTACCGGGTCGACCGGATCCGCGAGCTGGTCCACGAGAACATCACCCGCGGCGTGATCCTGGTGCAGACCACCGGCAGCCGGGTCGGCCAGGTGAACGGCCTGTCCGTCGCCGCCATCGGCAAGCTGGTGTTCGGCCAGCCGTCGCGGATCACGGCCACCGCACGGCTCGGCCGCGGTGAGCTGATCGACATCGAGCGGGAAGCCAAGCTCGGCGGCCGGCTGCACTCCAAGGCGGTGATGATCGTCGCCAACTTCATCGGCGCCCGCTACGCCCGGGAGCATCCCCTGTCGCTGCACGCGAGCCTGGTGTTCGAGCAGTCCTACGGCGGCATCGAGGGCGACAGCGCGACGGTGGCCGAGGTGTGCGCCCTGCTGTCGGCGATCATCGACGCGCCGCTGCGCCAGGACATCGCCATCACCGGCTCCATGGACCAGCACGGCGCCACCCAGGCCATCGGCGGCGTGAACGAGAAGATCGAGGGTTTCTTCGACGTGTGCCGCGAGCAGGGGCTCACGGGCACCCAGGGCGTGCTGATGCCGAGAGGCAACATGGACAACCTGATGCTCCGCCAGGACGTGGTGGACGCCGTCGCGGCGGGCAGCTTCCACGTCCACGCCATGACCACGGTCGACGACGCCATCGCGCTGATGTTCGCGCCGCCCGAAGGTCCCCCGGCGGATGTCGCCGCGATCGACGCCGCCGTGTCCGAGCGGATCCGCGCCTGGCACGAGATTCACGCCGCGAGCCTCCGGGGGCCGGACGATGACGGCTGAAGACAAGCGGCGTCTGCTGGTGGCTCTGGACAGCCGGGCGCCGGACGCCGGCGCACTGCGCCTGCTCGCCCGGCTCGGCGGCGCCGGCGCGCTGGAGCTGACCTGCCTGTACGTGGAGGACGAGGACCTCACCCGCGCCGCCGCCCTGCCCGGACTGCCGGAGATCTCGCTGTCCGGGCAGGTACAGACCCTGGACCCTCAGCGGATCGCCCGGGAAGTGGCCGCGGACGCCGAGTCGGCCCGCCTCGCCTTCGACCGGCTGGCGGCGGAGCTGGCCCGGGAACACCGGGCGCTCGAGCACCGTTTCATGGTGGCCCGGGGCCGGCTGGCCGAGGAATTCCACCGGGCAGCCGCCGCCAGCGACCTGGTGATGGTCACCCGCGCCCTGCGCGCCAGCGGCCTCCGGCCCCGGCTAGGCCGTTCGTTTCTGGGGCTGGTCCGGGAGCCGAAGCCGGTGCTGTTCGTCAACGAGCCCTGGGCGTCGGGCAGCAGCGTGGTCGTGCTGGGAGACGGGCCGGACACTCTGAGCACCGCGGCGCGGCTGGCCGAGGCCGAGGGCCTGCCCCTGGTCGCCGTCGGCACGGCCGGAACCGCGACGCCGCCGGGGGTGCGGCTCCATGTTCTGGCCGGCGTCACCGAGAAGGCCATCGCCGACGCCTGCCTGGCGGAGGACGCCCGGCTGCTGGTGGTGCCCGCCCGGGCCGACGTGGACTGGCCGGAGCTGCTGGTATCGCTGCTCGACCGCCTGCCCTGCTCGGTGCTGAAACTGCCGGCCTGATTCGGACCGTCAGCCCTTTCCGCCGTCGCCGTCGCCCGACTCGATGATCTTCTGCAGCGAGCCGATGAGGTTCATCGGCAGCGGGAACACGATGGTGGAGCTCTTCTCGCCGGCGATCTCCGTCAGCGTCTGCAGATAGCGGAGCTGAATGGCCTCGCCCTGGGCCGACAGCGCCTCGGCGGCCTGCACCAGCTTCTCCGCCGCCTGCTGCTCGCCGTCGGCGTGGATGATCTTGGCGCGCCGCTCCCGCTCGGCTTCCGCCTGCTTGGCGATGGCGCGGATCATGCTCTCGTCGATGTCGACGTGCTTGATCTCCACGTTGGACACCTTGATGCCCCACTGGTCGGTCTGCTGGTCGAGGATCTCCTGGATGTCCGCATTGAGCTTGTCGCGCTCCGCCAGCAGCTCGTCGAGCTCGTGCTGACCCAGAACCGAGCGCAGCGTCGTCTGGGCGAGCTGACCGGTGGCTTCCATGAAGTTCTCGACGTTGATGATGGCGCGCTCCGCGTCCACCACCCGGAAATACAGCACCGCGTTCACCTTCACGGACACGTTGTCCCGGGTGATCAGGTCCTGGGACGGAATGTCCAGCACGAAAGTCCGCAGGTCGACCCGCACCATCTGCTGGATGATCGGAATGATGATGATCAGACCCGGCCCCTTGACCTTGTAGAAACGGCCGAGCATGAACACCACGCCGCGCTCGTACTCCCGCAGCACCCGGAAGGCGCTGATCAGCAGCCCGGCGACGATGACGATGATGACGGTGGTGAATATCTCCATGGTCTTCTGCTCCCGCGTCTGCGCCCGCTGCCGCGGGCGCGGTCAATCTCCCGTGGCCCGGTCCGCCGCGCGGCGCTCGACCCGCAGCGTCAGGCCGTCGATGCCGGTGACCACCAGCGACTCGCCCTTGCTGACGGCGCCGTCGGCCACCGCCCGCCAGCGCTCGCCGAACGCCCACACATGCCCGGAGCCGGTGAAGTCCTCGAGCGCCTCGACGGACTGGCCCACCATCGCCTCCTGGCCCGTGACCACCGCCCGGCGGCGCGCCTGCACGGCCGCGCCGATGGCGAACATGGTCAGCCCGGCCGAGGCTGCGGCGAACGCGCCGATCACCAGGAACGGCACCTGATAGCCCGGCGCCTCGGTGTCCATCAGGATCACCGAGCCGATCACGAAGGCGACCACGCCGGCCACGCCCATGATGCCCAGGGTGGGCGTGAAAACCTCGGCGATCATCAACCCGATGCCCACCACGATCAGGCCGAGCCCGGCGTAGTTGATGGGCAGCATCTGCAGGCCGTAGGCACCGAGCAGCAGGCAGATGATGCCGATCACCGAGGGGAAGATCATGCCCGGGTTGTAGAACTCGAGGATCAGCCCGTAGATGCCGAAGATCAGCAGCCCGTAGGCGATGGTCGGGTCGGCGATGATGCTCAGCAGATCGTGCTGCCAGTCGGTTTCCACCACGCGGATGCCGGCGTCGGCGACGTTCAGCGTGACGGTACGGGTGTTCATCGTCACGCTGCGGCCGTCGATCTGTTCGAGCACGCTGCGCAGATCCGAGGCGACCAGATCGATGACGTTGCGCTCCAGCGCCTCCGAGGCCCGCAGGTTGGCCCCGTAGCGCACCGTTTCCTCGGCCCACTCGATGTTGCGGCCGCGCAGTTCGGCCAGGCTCTGCAGGTAGGCCACGGCGTCGTTCATGATCTTGCGGGTCATGGCGTCGGTGGAGGCCGGCGCGCTCTGCCGGGCGTCGCCCGGCTCGCCGTCCGCGCCGCTGTCACCGGCAGGGCTGCCGCCACCGGGCGGCGCGCCGGGCGTGGGGGTGCCCGGCCCCGGGGCGATGCTCACCGGCGTGGACGAGCCGATGTTGGTCGCCGGCGCCATCGCCACGATGTGGCTGGCATACGCGATGTAGGTGCCCGCGCTGGCGGCACGGGCGCCGTCCGGGGCGACATAGGTGATGATCGGGATGTCCGCGGCGAGGATCTCCTTCACCACGTCGCGCATGGACTTGTCGAGCCCGCCCGGGGTGTCCATGCGGATCACCAGTGCCCGCGCGCCGGCGCCCGCGGCATCGGCGATGGAGCGGATCACCAGGTCGGCGGTGGCCGGCCCGAGGGCCCCGTCCAGGTCCACGACCCAGACCTGTCCGCCGCCCTCGCCCGACGCCGCGGACGAAGACCCGTCGGTCTGCGCGGCGCCGAGGCTGACCGCGAGACCCGCGGCCAGCAGTATCAGCGCCAGCCGCCGCATGGGCCGGTCAATCCCTGATTCGAACCGTCAGCACGTCGCATGGGGCTCCGTGAAGCACGCCGTTGGCGGTGGAGCCGAGCATAACCCGCGCCAGCCCCCGCCGGCCATGGGAGCCGATGACCACCAGATCGGCCTTCAGCTTGCCGGCGAGCGCCTGAATCTCCGTGGCGGGCCGGCCGTACAGCACCGACAGACGCTCCGGCGGAATGCCGAACTGCGCCATGCGCTCGCGCACGCCGTCGGCGATCTCCTTGTTGATCGCCGCCTCCATGTCCTTGAGCGGCCAGGACGCGGCGAACGAGGCGCCGCCCATGCCGCTGACGCCGTCCATCATCGGCGGAATGACCGTCACCACGTGGAAGCGGTCGTCGCCCTTGCGGTCGAGATTGGTGGCTGCCTCGAGCACCTGGTCGGCGTCCTCCGACGCGTCCACGGCGATGAGGATCTTCTGGTAGCGGGTGGCCATGACCGTCCTCTCACGCCTCGTCCGAATGGATGCGGATCGTCAGCACGTCGCACTCGGCCTGATGCAGCACCCCGTTGGCGGTGGAGCCGAGCAGCAGCCCGAGACCGTGCTTGCCGTGGGAGCCGGTGACGATCAGGTCGGCGCCGAGCGCCCGGGCCGTCTCCACCACGTAGGTGGCGGGGGCGCCGAGCCCGACGTGAACGTCCCCGGCAGCGACCTTGACCGTCGACGCCTCGGTCTCGACCTGACTGCGGGCCTGATTCAGGGCCTCCTGCTCGAAACTGACGCCGGCCTGGGTGTAGCCCATCATGTCGAGCCCGCCGTACACGTGGGTCAGCGGCTTCACCGCCGAGCACACGGACAGCTTGGCCTTGTGCTCGTCCGCCAGCTCCCGGGCCGCGGCCAGAACCTCGCGGGCCTCCTCGGTCGTGTCGATGGCTGCCAGAACGTGCCGGTAACTCATGTCGTCTCCCTCGCTGACTGGTCCCACATGACTGGATCGGGGACGCATCCCGCCCCACGCCGTGACCCGCGACTGTACGCCGCACGTGCCGATCACCGGAGCCGGTACTTTCCACGCCCGGACTTCGGCAATCACGTAGTGTGGCGCATCATGGTCGGCGGTCACCATCATCATATCGAAATTGCCCCGCGGCGGGGCGGATACAGGCGGGCTCCGGCGGCGCGGCGGGCGGCGTCGGTTGAGCGCCGCGGCGTCCTGGCAGTAGCATCACCCTGTTTCCCGCCATCAGAGGCTCGACCCGTGTATCGAAACGTCCTGGCAGCCATCGACCTCACCGAGCGCTCGGCCAACCGGGTTCTCGAGCATGCCCGCCAATTCCTCGCCCCGGACGGCGTGCTCGCGGCCGTGCACATCGTCGAGCCGCAGTACGTGCAGTACAGCTTCGACCCGACCTTCAAGGGCACGGTCACCGAGTCCCTCGAGCAGGGAGCGATCGACGCGGCCGCCAGCCGCCTGGCGGAACTCTGCGAGCCCCACGGCATCGACGCCGAGCACCGCTTCGCCATGCTGGGCCGCGCCGCCGACCGCATCCACGAGCTGGCCGAGCAGCAGGGCTGCGACCTCATCGTCATCGGCTCCCACGGTCAGGAGGGGCTGCGGCGGCTGCTCGGCTCCACCGCCAACGCCGTGCTGCACGGCGCGCCCGTGGACGTGGCGACCGTGCGCATTCCCCACGGAGACCACTGATGACGGATTCACGATCCGACAGGCTCCAGACCCTGCAGCGCAATCTCGAGCGCCTGACCCGGGAGGCGGAAGACCTGGCCGACACCCTGGAGCAGGACCGCCGGCTGGCCGCCGAGGAAGCGGTGGGCGCCGAGCTGCTGGCGACCCGGGACGTGGTGGCGCACCTGGGCATCGCCTGGGACACGCTGGAAGGTCTCGGCGCGCTGTACGCCCGCCAGGCCCGCCTGCTGGCGGACGATTACGCCGACACCTGGAAGGCGCTGACCCGGGAGGGCGGGCCGGGGCGCGCCCCCGAGGTGATCGGCGCACACCTGGAACGCCGGGTGGACCATCTGACCGCCGGGGTCAACGAGGGCATCGAGCTGCTGTCGACCCAGACCGGGCGCGCCTGCGACGCGCTGATCCGTCTGTGGGCGCCCTTCACCGCCGTGGTGCGGCAGGACTGGCACCGCGCACCGTAGCGGCGGCGCCCGCCGGAGGCGACGGAACGAGACCATGAGCAACCCGCGGTTCGACGCCAGCTACCGGCGCCTGTTCGGTGAGGGCATCGCCACCGACGACGCCGAGTCGGACCGGTTCTTCGAGGCCTTCTACCGGCGCTTTCTCGAGCACCCGGACATCGCCGAGCTGTTCCGCGACACAGACATGCGCCGGCAGGTAGTCATGCTGCGCAAGTCGTTCTTCCACCTCGCGGGCTTCTACATCACCCACAGCCCCTCCGGCGAGATGGAGCGCATGGCCCGGATCCACCATCAGCTCGGCGTCGGCCAGATCGACTACGACCGCTGGCTCGACTGCCTGGTGGCGACGGTGGCGGAGTTCGACCCCGAGTGCGACGAGCCCACGGAGCTGGCCTGGCGGCTGGCCCTGACGCCGGGCATCACCTACATGAAGCTCTACGAGCACTTCCGCAGCCAGCCCGCGTCATGAGGCTGCCGGAGACCTATTCGCTGCCCTTCCCGGTGTTCATGGCCGGCGCGGACGGCCGCATACAGACCGCCAACGCCGCCTTCGAGCGGCTGCTGCCGGATCGGGTAGGCACGCCCTGGATGGCGGTGTTTCCTGATCTCGACCCGGACGCCTTCTCCCATCAGTGGGAGCGCGTGGCCCACGGCGACGCGCCGCTGACCGTCTCCGCCGGCATGGTGACCACGGGGGATCAGACGCGGTTCTTCGACGTGATCTGCCAGCCGCTGCTCGACAGCGAGACGGACCCGCTGCGCCTGCTCGGCGTGCTGGTGGACGTGACCGCCCAGACCCAGCAGGAAGCCGAGAACGCGGCGCTGCTGGACACCGCGGTGGACGCCATCGTGATCATCGACGACCAGGGCCGCATCGAGACCTTCAATCCGGCGGCGACCCGCCTGTTCGGCTACCGTCCGGAGGAGGTCGTCGGCCGGCCCGTGTCCGACCTCATGCCGGAACCGCACCGGAGCCGCCACGACGCCTACATGCAGCGCTACATGGAGACCGGCGAGCAGCGCATCATCGGCATCGGCCGCGAGCTCGAGGCGCTGGACCGGCACGGACGCAAGATCCCGATCTATCTCGCGGTGAGCGAAATCCTGCAGAAGGGCCGGCGGCGCTTCACCGGCATCATCCGCGACCTGTCCGAGCAGCGCGCCGCCCGTGCCGCGCTGGCGGAGCAGCGGGAGAAGCTGGCCCACGTCGGGCGCCTGTCCACCATGGGCGAGATGACCGCCAGCATTGCCCACGAGATCAATCAGCCGCTGACCGCGATCAGCATGTACGCCCAGTCGAGCCTGAAGCTGATCGAGAAAGGCGACGTCGACCTGGACAAGCTGGCCGGCGCGCTGGAGAAGCTCAACACCCAGAGCCTGCGGGCGGGCGCCATCATCGAGCGCATCCAGCGCTTCGCCCGGGCCCAGGAGAACCAGCGCGAGCTGGTCCAGGTGAACACCCTGCTGCAGGAGCTGGTGAAGCTGGCCGAGGGGGACGCGCGCATTCACGACGTCGAGATCACCTTCGACCTCGCCGACGGGCTGCCCGCGGTATACTGCGACCCGATACAGATCCAGCAGGTGGCGCTGAACCTGATCCGCAACGCCATCGACGCCATGAAGGACGGCGCCGCCGCCACCGGCAGCGCCATGGTCATCCAGTCCAGGCTGGAGGGCGACGGCCGCATCGAGGTGGCCGTCTCCGACCAGGGACCCGGCGTTGCCCCGGACCAGAGGAACCTGCTATTCAGACCGTTTCACACCACCAAGAAAGACGGGATGGGCATGGGACTCTCGATCTGCCGCACCATCATCGCCGAGCACGGCGGAGAGATGGGACACCGGGACAACCCCGGGGGAGGCGCGACGTTCTACTTCACCCTGCCCCAGGCGGGAGAACGCGATGACTGATCCGACGCCCATGGTGTTCGTGGTCGACGACGACGAGCCGGTACGCGACGCCATCGGCATGCTGCTCGAGACCGTCGACGTGCCCTACCAGGCCTTCGAATCCGCCCACGCGTTCCTCGACGGCTACGATCCGGCGCGCCGGGGCTGCCTGGTGCTGGACATCCGCATGCCCGGCATGAGCGGCCTGGAGCTCCAGCAGCGGCTCGCCGAGACGCACGCCCACCTGCCGATCATCTTCATCACCGGGCACGGCGACGTGCCCATGGCGGTGGAAGCCATGAAGCGCGGCGCCGTGGACTTCATCCGCAAGCCGTTCCGCGACCAGGAACTGCTCGACCGGGTGCACGAGGCGCTGGCCGTCGAGGAAGGCCAGCGGGCCCGGGTCGAGGACCTGGAGAACGCGCGCACCCGGATCGACTCGCTGACGCCCCGGGAGCACGAGGTGTTCGAACGGGTCGCCGACGGCCAGGCCAACAAGGTGGTGGCCATCGATCTCGGCATCAGCGAGCGCACCGTGGAGATCCACCGCAGCCAGGTCATGCACAAGACCGGCGCGCGCTCGCTCGCCGATCTGGTGCGCATGAAGCTGCTGCTCGAGAGCGGCAACGCCTGACGCGCCCCGGCCCGGCCGCTGCCGGGCCTTTCCCGCCGGCCATCCGAACGGAGCCATGCCTTCTGCGGGGCCTGGCCGGCCACACTTGGCCGGCCACACCTGGCCGGCCGCACCTGACCACTCCCCGCGCGGCCATTCCCCACCAGGCCACCTGTCAGGGAAAGTTCGTATTCTGCCCCGGCGGCCCAGCGACTAGGCTCCCCCTCCAACGACCGGAGGACCCTGCCGATTCACCGCCACGACTCACTCATCGACCAGAAGACCGCGCGCGTGTTCGTCGTCGACGGTGACGCCGCCGTGCGCGACAGCCTGGTCACGCTGCTCGCCCTGAACGGCCACGAGGTCGCCGGTTTCGCCACGGGCGGCGAATGCCTGGCCGCCATGGACGCCGGCGGCAACGGCAGCGCCGAGGACGTGGACTGCGTCGTCTGCGAGGCGGAACTGCCGGACATCAGCGGCCTGGAGCTGTTCCGCGCGTTCCGGGCGAAGCACCCCGAGACCCGCTTCGCCCTGCTCACCAGCCGGAACGATCAGGGTGCCGCGGCAGCGGCGCGCGTGTGCGGCATCGAGGCGGTCTTCCAGAAGCCGCTGGTGAGCCGGCGGCTGCGGGCATTCGTGCAGCGGATTTGACCCGCCGAATCGCGGGCGCGACCCTGTGCCGGGGCACTCTGTGCCCGACACGGGGGCGCGGCGAACCCGCGCGCGCGGGGAGCCGGCGGCCGGCCCGGCCGCTTCGGGAACTACGAATGGCAGGGTGCTTTCCGGCTACCTAGGCTAGCCACGGAGTCGAGTTCGGCTCGTGGCACTGAGACTCAGCAGGCATCAGTAACAAAAGGAAGAGACGTGACCGAGGAATCTCCCTACAACATTGCGGTGGTTCGCTGGTTCGCCATCATGACGGTCGTCTGGGGCATCGTCGGCATGGCCGTCGGCGTTCTGCTGGCCGCCCAGTTGGCGTGGCCGGCGCTCAACTTCGAAATCCCATGGCTGACCTACGGGCGAATCCGCCCCCTGCACACCAACGCGGTGATCTTCGCGTTCGGCGGCTGCGCCCTGATGGGCACGGCCCTGTACGTGGTGCAGCGAACCTGTAAGGTCCGCGTCATCTCCGACGCCCTGGCCTGGTTCGTCTTCTGGGGCTGGCAGACGGTGATTCTGGCCGCGGCGATCACCCTGCCGCTGGGCATCACCTCCACCAAGGAATACGCCGAACTCGAGTGGCCGATCGACATCCTCATCACGCTGGTGTGGGTGGCCTTCGCGATCGTGTTCTTCGGCACCATCGCCAAGCGCAAGGTGGGCCACATCTTCGTGGCGAACTGGTTCTTCGGCGCGCTGATCATCGGCGTCGCGGTGCTGCACATCTTCAACAGCCTGGCGCTGCCGGTGTCGCTCACCAAGAGCTACTCGATCTACCCAGGGTCCATGGACGCGATGATGCAGTGGTGGTACGGCCACAACGCCGTGGGCTTCTACCTGACCGCCGGCTTCCTCGGCATCATGTACTACTTCGTGCCCAAGCAGGCGGAGCGGCCCATCTACTCCTACCGCCTGTCGATCGTGCACTTCTGGGCGCTGATCGCCATCTACGTATGGGCCGGCCCCCACCACCTGCACTACACCTCGCTGCCCGACTGGGCCCAGAGCCTCGGCATGGTGATGTCGCTGGTGCTGCTGGCGCCCTCATGGGGCGGCATGATCAACGGCATCATGACCCTGTCCGGCGCGTGGGACAAACTGCGCACCGACCCGATTCTCAAGTTCCTCATCGTGTCCCTGTCGTTCTACGGCATGAGCACCTTCGAGGGGCCAATGATGTCGATCAAGACGGTGAACGCCCTGTCGCACAACACCGACTGGACCGTCGGCCACGTGCACTCCGGCGCCCTGGGCTGGGTGGCGATGATCAGCATCGGCGCCATGTATCACCTGATTCCGTCGCTGTTCGGCCGCAAGCCGGGCGAGATGTACAGCGTGCGCCTGATCAACGTCCACTTCTGGATGTCGACGCTGGGCACCGTGCTCTACATCGCCTCCATGTGGGTCAACGGTCTGCTGCAGGGCCTGATGTGGCGCGCCACCACCGTGGACGGCACCCTCACCTACTCCTTCGTGGAGGCGGTCGAGGCCAGCTATCCCGGCTACTACGTGCGTTTCATCGGCGGCGCGATCTTCCTCGCCGGCATGCTGGTGATGGCCTACAACGTGTGGAAGACGGTCCGCGGCGAGCGGCGTGACGAGGCGCCGGCCCCCGCGACCCCCCTGGTGGTGACGACCGGAGGTGGCGCATGAACCACGAATTTCTCGAGAAGAACGTCGGCGCGCTGATCGTTCTGATTCTCGTCGCGGTCAGCTTCGGCGGCGCCGTCGAGATCCTGCCGATGGTGTTCGAGCGGGCGGCGGCCAAGCCGATCGAGACGCTCAAGCCGCTGCCGGCGGTGCAGCTCGAAGGCCGGGACGTCTACATCCGGGAAGGCTGCCACGTCTGCCACACCCAGATGGTCCGGGCCCTGCAGTTCGAGACCCAGCGCTACGGCCACTACTCCGTGGCAGGCGAGGACGCCTACGAGCACCCGTTCCTGTGGGGCTCCAAGCGCACCGGTCCGGACCTGGCCCGTGTCGGCGGCCGCTACAGCGATGCCTGGCACGCCGCCCATCTGGCCGATCCCCGCTCGGTGGTGCCGAACTCCAACATGCCGGCCTATCCCTGGCTGTTCGAGAACGAGCTCACCGGCGAGGACACGGCGAAGAAGATGGAGGTGCTGCGCACCCTCGGCGTGCCCTACACCGACGAGCAGATCGCCGGAGCTCAGCAGGCCGTCGCCGGCACCACCGAGGCCGACGCGCTGATCGCCTACCTGCAGAGCCTGGGCATCGACATGCGGAACTACCAGGGAGGTGGACGATGAGCCCCACCGAATTCTCCCTCGTCGCGGTGACCGTGAGCTTCTTCGGACTGCTGGTCTGGGTGTACTCGCCGCGCCGCCGGGAGCGGCTGGAATCCTACGGCGCCATGCCGCTGGAGGACGACGCGGATGGACAGGCGCGGGTGTCGGAGCCCCGCAGCCGCCTGGAACATGAGGAGCGCACATGAGCAGTCTCTGGCATTGGTTCGTGATCTTCGGCACGCTGGCGAGCCTCGCGATCTTTCTGGTGCTGTTGTTCAACAACCGCAAGACCAGCGGCGAGGCCACGACGGGTCACGAATGGGACGGCATCCAGGAGTACGACAACCCGCTGCCGATGTGGTGGGTGTGGATGTTCGTCATCAGCATCGTGTTCGCGCTCGGCTATCTGGCCTGGTACCCGGGGCTCGGCAACTTCGGCGGCATCTCCGACTGGAGCTCCGCCGGTGAGGTCCGCCGAGCTCAGGAAGCCCATGAAGCCCGTTTCGCGCCGCTGTACGAGGAACTGGCTTCCCTCGACGAGGCCGCCCTCCACGACAGCCGTCAGGCCATGCAGGTCGGCCGGCGTCTGTTCATCAACAACTGCTCGACCTGTCACGGCGTGAACGGCCGGGGGGCCTTCGGCTTCCCGAACCTCACCGACAGCGAGTGGATCTGGGGCGCGGGCTTCGGCAACGTGAAGACGGCACTGACCAACGGCCGGCAGGCGGCCATGCCGTCCTGGCAGGCCGCGCTCGGCGACCAGGGCGTGCTGGACGTCACCCAGTTCGTGCTGTCCCTGTCCGGGTCCGAGCACGACGCGGCAGCCGCCGCCCGGGGTCAGAGCCAGTATCAGACCTTCTGTGTCGCCTGCCACGGTGCCGAAGGCAAGGGCAACCCGGCCCTCGGTTCGCCGGACCTGACCAACGACATCTGGCTGTACGGCGGCACCGCCGAGCGAATCGCGTACACCCTGCGCAACGGCCGCAACGGCAACATGCCCGCGTTCAGCGACGTGCTGAGCGCCGACCAGATCCACGTGCTGGCCGGCTACGTCACGTCCCTGTCCAAGGAGGAGGCGCAGTAAATGAACGGCCCCGCCGGCGACAACCAGGCAGAACCGATCCGCCTCGAAGGCTTTGCGGATCGGGATCTGTACCAGCGGCGCGAGAAGATCTTCACGCGCTTCGTCGGCGGGTTCTATCAGCGCCTGCGGTTCTTCACCGGCTGGCCGCTGCTGGCCGGTTACTTTCTCCTGCCGTGGCTCGACTGGGGCGGCCGCCAGGCGGTGCTGTTCGACCTGCCCGCCCGCCAGTTCCACATCCTCGGCATCACCTTCTGGCCCCAGGACCTGTGGCTGCTGGGCTGGCTGCTGATCATCGCGGCCTTCGGCCTGTTCACCTTCACGACCCTGGTGGGTCGTATCTGGTGCGGCTACACCTGCCCGCAGACGGTGTGGACGGCCATCTTCATGTGGTGTGAACAGGTGGCCGAGGGCGAACGCCACCAGCGCATCCGCCTCGACCAGGCGCCCTGGAGCTTCGAGAAGCTGCGCAAGCGCGGTTTCAAGCACGCCATGTGGCTCGGCGTGGCGCTGCTGACCGGACTGACCTTCGTCGGCTACTTCACGCCGATCCGCGAGCTCGCGGTGGACCTCCTGGTGTTCGACGCCCACCCATGGGCCATGTTCTGGGTGGCCTTCTTCACCGCGGCCACCTACGTCAACGCCGGCTGGATGCGCGAGCAGGTGTGCATCTACATGTGCCCCTACGCCCGCTTCCAGTCCGCCATGTTCGACCAGGACACCCTGATCGTTTCCTACGACGCGGCCCGCGGCGAACCCCGCGGCCCGCGCAAGCGCAGCGCGAAGCAGGAAGACCTGGAGCTCGGTGACTGCATCGACTGCACCCTGTGCGTGCAGGTCTGCCCCACCGGCATCGACATCCGCGACGGTCTGCAGTACCAGTGCATCGGCTGCGCCCACTGCATCGACGCCTGCAACCAGGTGATGGACAAGATGGGCTACGAGCCCGGCCTGATCCGCTACACCACCGAGACCGAGCTGGCCGGCGGCCGGACCCACTGGCTGCGCTTCCGCAGCGTCGGCTACGCCATCGCGCTCCTGGTGATGATGACCGCGTTCACCTACGCGGTGCTAACCCGCAACGCCCTGGAGGTGGACGTGCTGCGCGAGCGTGGCGAACTGTATCAGCTCGTCGACGGGCGGGTGGTCAACCAGTACCGCCTGCGCCTGCTGAACAAGACCCAGCAGCCGGCCACGGTGGCCGTCAGCGTGGAGAGCGCCCTGCCCATGACCATCGAGCCCACCGAGCCGGTGGTGCTGGCGCCGAACGAACTGCTGGACCTGTCCCTGATCCTGTCCGCCCCGGCGTCCGCGGTGACCGCGCCCAACAGCGAGGTGACCATTCGCCTGTGCGACACCGACACCGGCCGCTGCGATACTGAGGCCACCCGATTCCTGGGGCCGACGCCATGAAGAAAGGCATGCTGTATCTCGTGATCGCCATCCCGCTGGCCGCCGTGCTGATGGGCGTGATCACCCTCTACGTCGCGTTCTCGAGCCCGAACCAGGCCATCGACAAGGCCGACCGGCCGCTGTCGAAGACGAGCTGGCAGGAGGAGCAGGCGCCGTGACGCTCTCCACCATCAGCGTCAACGACATGCACTGCGGCGGCTGCGTCAGCAAGATCGAGAAGGCCCTGGCCGGCCGCGACGGCATCCGCGCCACCTTCGTCAATCCGGCGAGGCGGCTGGTGCTCGTGGAGCACGCCGACGACACCGATCCGGTGTCGCTGCTGCAGATCATCGAGGACGCCGGCTTCCATCCGAGCCTGTCGCGCATCGACTCCGGCCGCCGCGGCGGCGGCACCACCGAGCGCCAGCGCGACCTGCTCAAGCGCCTGGGCATCGCCGGGCTCGCCATGATGCAGGTGATGATGTTCGCCATCGCCATGTACTCCGGGGCGTTCACGGGCATGGACGAGGCCTTCGAGCGGCTGCTGGCCTACGCCAGCCTGCTGTTCTGCATTCCGGTGGTGGGCTACTCCGCCATGCCGTTCTTCCGCAGCGCCGTCGCTTCCCTGCGCACCATGAAGAGCGGCGCCGGGCTGAGCATGGACGTGCCGATCGCGCTGGCCATCGCCGCGGCGTTCACCATCAGCCTGATGCATACGCTCACCGGCACGGGTGAGGTCTACTACGACTCGGTGGTGATGTTCACCTTCCTGCTGCTCACCGCCCGGTTCGTGGACGACCGCCTCAAGGCCCGCTTCGAGGATGCCAACGGGTCCCTCGCCGCCCTGCCAGAGAAGGCACTGGTGGTACAGGAAGACGGCTCCGCCCGGCCGGTGCCGCTGGCCGCCATTCCGGCCGGCAGCCGGGTCTGGGTGGAACAGGGCAACCAGGTGCCGCTGGACGGCACCGTCAGCCTCGGCGACGCCGTGCTCGACGAGTCCGCGCTGACCGGCGAATCCGACTGGGTCCGCCGCCACCGGGGCGAGACCGTGTTCGCCGGCACCCTGAACCGCGGCGCCGGCTTCCAGATTGAGACCGTGGCGGCCGTCGACGACACCCGCATCGCCGGCATCGCCAGCCTGGCCGCGCGCGCCCAGGCCGACAAGCCCGCGGTGGCCCGCCTGGCAGACCATATCGCCGCCCGGTTCGTGCCCGCGGTGCTGCTGCTGGCGGCGGCCACCTGGCTGTGCTGGCAGATCGTCGACCCGAGCCAGGCGTTCGTCGCAGCCTTGACGGTACTGGTGGTGAGCTGCCCGTGCGCCCTGTCCCTGGCGACGCCGGCCGCCATCACCGCGGCCATGACCCGGCTGCGCCAGAGCGGCATCGTGCTGACCCGCAGCGACGCCCTCGAGGGCGCCGCCGAGGTGGATGCGGCCATCGTCGACAAGACCGGCACCCTCACCGTGCACGAGCCGACCCTCACGGGCATCCGCTGGCTGGCCCAGCCCCAGTCGGGCACCGCCGCCGGCATGAACCGTACCGAACTGGCCGGTCTTGCCGCGGCGCTGGAACGCCACGCCAACCATCCGCTGGCCCGTGCGTTCGTGCAGGCCTACCCCGACGTCGATGCGGGCCTGGTGTCGGACGTCGAGACCGTTCCCGGAGCCGGCGTCCAGGGCCGCTACGCCGAGCACGTCCTGCGGGTGGGGCATGCCGCTTTCTGCGGCGCGGAGGAAGACGACGCCCGGGCGGTCTATCTGTCCGTCGACGGGGTGCCGGTGGCGCGTTTCGCCATCTCCGACCCCGTCCGGCCGGACGCCGCCGAGGCCGTGGCGGGCCTGAAGGCCGCCGGGCTGGACATCACCATGGTCAGCGGCGACGCGCCGGAACGCTGCCGGGCGCTCGCCGAGGAACTCGGCATCGCCTGGGCGGCCCGCCAGGCGCCGGAAACCAAGCTCGAAGTCACCCGCGAGCTGCAGCGCCGCGGCCGGCGGGTGCTGGTGATCGGCGACGGCATCAACGACGTGCCGGCGCTCGCCGCGGCCGACGTTTCCGCCGCCGTGCTGGAATCCAGCGACCTGGTGAAGGGCAACGCCGACGTGCTGCTGCTGAGCCGCCGGCTCGGCGCGCTGGCCGACCTGGTGGCGGTGGGCCGGCGCGCGCGCCGCATCGTCCGCCAGAATCTGTTCTGGGCCCTGGCCTACAACCTCACGGCCGTGCCGCTCGCGGCGCTCGGCTTCATGCCGCCATGGGTGGCCGCCCTCGGCATGGCCGGCAGCTCGATTCTGGTGATGACCAACGCGAGCCGGCTGCTCGCCGAAGCGCCGCGGCCTGCCGCTGGCGCCGCCGCGGCCCCGGCGCCGGCCCTGGAGGCGCGCTGAGCCATGACCATTCTGCTGCTGCTCATTCCGATCTCGCTGCTGCTGATCGCCATCGCCGGCGCCCTGTTCGTCTGGGCCGTGAACAACGACCAGTTCGAGGACCTGGATCGCCACGGTTTCGACATACTCGATGACTCATCCGGAGAGGACAATTCATGAGAACCCTGCTCAACGGCTTGCTCGTCACGTTCATGCCCCAGAAAGGCTGGGAGAGCGTTCGCGACGATTCCCCTGGACTGGCCGCCGTGTTCGCGCTGCACACCATACCGTTCGCCCTGATTCCGGCGATCTGCTGGTACATCGGCGTGACCAGCGTCGGCTGGAGCGTGGCGGAGGAAACGATGCGCCTCACGCCGGAGAGCGCGCTGCCGATGTGCATTCTGTTCTTCCTGGCGATGGTGTTCGGCGTCGCCTTCCTCGGCTTCATGGTGCGCTGGATGGCGGTCTCCTACGGCACCCAGACCGACTTCGCCCACGGCGTGGCGCTGATCAGCTACACGGCGTCGCCGTTCTTCCTCGCCGGCGTCCTCGGCCTGTTCCCGGTGCTCTGGCTGGACATCACCATCGGCGTGCTGGTGGCCTGCTACTGCATCTACCTGCTGTACCGGGGCACGCCGATCGTCATGGGCGTCCCGCCCGAGCGCGGCTTCCTGTACGCCAGCGCGGTCTTCGCCGTGGCGCTGGTGTCCTTCGTCGCCCTGCTCGGCGCCACCGTGGTGCTGTGGGACTTCGGCCCGTCGCCGGAGTACACCTACTGACCCGCCGCACGCCAGGATCCCCGTAGGAGCGGCCTCCCGGCCGCGATCGACCGCCGCGCGAGCGGCGGCCTGGCGGTTTCCCCTCGGGAAACCGCGGGACGGTGTCGCGAAGAGTCGCGAGGAGCTGCCAATCGCGGCCGGGAGGCCGCTCCTACGGGTGTTCCCCTGACGGCATGAGTTCGTTCCAGAACGATCTCGCCGTCACGTTCAACCCGCCTTACCTGCCAGGTACAATGCGACGCTTTTTCCGACCCGGAGCGCGCCCGTGGCAGACCAGCATCACCGTCTCATCGTTCTCGGCTCCGGCCCGGCGGGCTACACGGCGGCCCTGTACGCCGCCCGGGCCAACCTGAAGCCGGTGCTGATCACCGGCGTCGAGGTCGGCGGTCAGCTCACCACCACCACCGAGGTGGAGAACTGGCCCGGCGGCCACGCCGAGCTCCAGGGGCCGGAGCTGATGATGCAGATGGCCGAGCACGTCGAGCGTTTCGACGCCGCCATCGTCAACGACTACGTCAACGCCGCCGACCTGTCGGCCACGCCGATCCGCCTCACCGGCGACAACGACACCTACACCTGCGACGCGCTGATCATCGCCACCGGCGCCTCCGCCAAGTACCTGGGCCTGCCCTCCGAGGAGGCCTACAAGGGCCGCGGCGTGAGCGCCTGCGCCACCTGCGACGGATTCTTCTACCGCAACCAGACCGTCGCCGTGGTGGGCGGCGGCAACACCGCCGCCGAAGAGGCGCTGTACCTCTCCAACCTGTGCGAGAAGGTCTACCTGGTGCACCGCCGCGACGAGCTCCGCGCCGAGAAGATCCTGCAGGACCGCCTGTTCGCCCGGGAGAACATCGAGCCCGTGTGGCATCACACCCTGGCCGAGGTGCTCGGCGACGAGCAGGGCGTGACCGGCGCGCGCCTCGAGAGCACCCAGGGGGGCCCGGAGCGCCAGCTCGACGTGACCGGCGTGTTCATCGCCATCGGCCACCAGCCCAACACCCAGATCTTCGAAGGCCAGCTCGACATGAACGGCGGCTACATCGTCACCACGAGCGGCCTCGAGGGGAACGCCACCGCCACCAGCGTCCCCGGCGTGTTCGCCGCCGGAGACGTGGCCGATCACGTCTACCGTCAAGCCATCACCTCCGCCGGCTTCGGCTGCATGGCGGCCCTCGACGCCGAGAAATACCTGGACGCGCTGGCGGACTGACCGGCCGCACCGCACCCACTCGCAGGAGCGGCCTCCCCGCCGCGATCTCCGCCCGTGGGAGCGGCCTCCCGGCCGCGATCCCTGCCCGTGGGAGCGGCCTCCCGGCAGCGACCCCCGCCCGTGGGAGCGGCCTCCCGGCAGCGACCCCCGCCCGTGGGAGCGGCCTCCCGGCCGCGATCTCCGCCTGTGGGAGCGGCCTCCCGGCCGCGATTGCCGGGCCCTGGCGACAATGCGCGCCGCCGCTCGCGCGGCCGCCCATCGCGGCCGGGAGGCCGCTCCTACGAAGGCTCGACCCGACCTCCGACCGCACCTGACATCAGGTTCTGCCGACTCCCACACCCGGCCCACCGCACGGTACACTCGACCTCAACGCAGCAGCTCCCACCCACATGTCGTTACTGATCGCCTTCGCGGCGGCTTCCATCGGCTTCTCGTTCCTGTGCTCGGTACTCGAAGCGGCGCTGCTCTCGGTCACTCCCAGCTACGTCGCATCGCTGCGCGGCAAAGCGCCGAAGCTGGCCGAGCGGCTGCGGGCCCTCAAGGAGAACATCGACGATCCGCTGGCGGCGATCCTGACGCTGAACACCATCGCCCATACCGGCGGCGCCACCGGCGTCGGCGCCGAGGTCGCGGTGCTGTTCGGCGAGGCCTGGCTGGGCGCGGCCTCCGGGGCCATGACCCTGGCGATTCTGGTGTTCTCCGAGATCATCCCGAAGACCATCGGCGCCAAGTACTGGCGCAACATCGCGCCCTACCTGCCCAGTGTGCTGGGCGTCATGATGACCCTGCTCCGCCCCTTCGTCTGGCTGTCCCAGAAGATCACCCGGCGCATCGGCGCCGGCGAGGAAGCCGACATGCGCGAGGAGATCAGCGCCCTGGTGGAAATCGGCGTCGAGCAGCGCGCCCTGGACGAGGACGAGCGCCGCATCATCCAGAACACCCTGCGGTTCCATCAGATCAAGGTCAGCGAGATCATGACGCCCCGGGCGGTGAGCAAGTTCCTCACGCCGGAGACGACGGTGGGCGAGTTCAAGGCCCGGTTCCTGAACATGCCGTTCTCGCGCTACCCGCTCATCGACGACGAGGGCGCGCCCATCGGCTACGTCCACCGTTCGGACCTGCTCGACCTGGCCGACGGCACCACCATGCGCGAGTGCGCCCGCCGGGCGTTCACCGTGAAGGACACCACCAACATCGACTTCGTGTTCGGCGAGATGCTGCGGGAGCGTCAGCACCTGGCGCTGATCTACGACGACCTCGGCACCTGGGTCGGACTGGCCACGATGGAGGACATCCTGGAGACCATCATCGGCCAGGACATCATGGACGAGACCGACAACGTGTCGAACATGCGGCGCTACGCCAAGCAGCGCTGGAGCCGCCGGCTGAAGCGCATGTCCTGACCGGGCTCGGCCTAACCGGCTGACTTTCCAGAGGTTTTTTGTTACGATGTGCGGTTTCGTAACAGACGGACCCCATGGCCCAGTTCATCGCCCTCAAATCCGCCCGGCCCGACGCCATCTCCCGCTACAAGCAGGAGGTGCGCGCCATCGTCGTCGACCGCGCCGCCGACCACATCGAGCAGCGTCTGCCGACGGGCCGCAAGCCCACCGAGCGCCAGTACGAGAAGGCGTTCGAAGAGGGGCTGATGAAGGCCAAGCTCGAGGTGATGGCCGAGCTGTTCCGGCTGATGCACGACCTGGCCCGGGACAACACCGTCGCCGAGTGGTCCCGGGGCGACGACGGCCTGCGCCGCAAGCCCCGCAGCGACGCCGCCACCATGGCGCTGATCCGCGCCTACGACCAGGTGGTGCGTTACGTCTCGGGCATCCGGGCCCATGCCAGAAAGCCCGCGGCGGCACCCGCCGTCGAAAAGAAGTCCGCGGCCAAGGCCGCCCCGACCCGGGCCAG
>MDTG01225105.1_pt1 | contig 29249 bp, 53 predicted proteins | sample 811421 | NCBI WGS metagenome assembly MDTG01 (sample SAMN05326645, study PRJNA326480) | marine metagenome | isolation source: seawater | place: Pacific Ocean: South East | collected 2011 | reverse complement strand
TGTGCGTGTGCCTCATCATCCGCAAATGCTTCTGCTGCACGAGCAAAAGCTTGCTGAGGAGATCCTTCTCCTCCTACTAAATACCTATCCTGTAAAGTTTTTATACTAAATTCAGAAAGATAACGATCTCTTCTAAAATCAATTTCTATATTCATTTATTACTCGCTCAATATCAACAATGTTGTCTCGGCCTATAGCGTCATCGCAAAAGGTCATTAAATCCATCAACTCGTAGTTCACGAGTAATTGTTCACAATTTGCATTCAGTTCTTGAATGTACTTATACCGACTATGAATTGGTACAGCTTCATAGATATCCCAAGCACTGCCATATTGCTCGATGAGCTGGGTGGCACGCTTTGGGCCAATGCCTGGAATACCCGGCACGTTATCTCCTTTATCACCTGTGAGACATTTCATTGAGATATACATCTCAGGTGGAATATCATAATGTTCACGCCAGTTGTCTAGTCTTACTTCTCTTCGAGTAACATAAGAGAATCTACCTACATTTTCTTGTATCAGTAGATCCCAGTCACGGTCACTCGAGATGAGCCAAATATACTCTAAATCGTACTTTTCTTTGAACTTTACAAGGTGTGCTGCAATGTCATCAGCCTCTACACCTTTATATCTAAGAACTGGGTAGTCTTCTGCAAGCACTTCGAGGCTTGCTTCGAACTCTTCGAAAAATTCTTCAAATGCGAGTCTCTCGGCTTCTGATTGTTCAGCGAACTTATCCTTTCGATTTTGCTTATAGTCGGGCGAGATCGACTTACGATAAGTAGAGGAACCCCAGTCTGCGGTGATGATAACATTTTTACAGTCATAGGATTTTGCCAAACTTTTTACAGTGCTTTGATAATCATAACGAAAATCAGTTCTACCTTGATGCTTCCAACGAAAAGCTAAGTTGAGAGCATCGACGATTAGAGTAGAATTTGCGTCATCATTGACCATTTTATCAGTCAGATTAAACGCCATCTATAAACCTCACTTTCTCTTCTTTGAGCCATACATCTGCTAGCAGAATATAACAGCCCAACCACTCAATATATATCCAGTGGTCTGTGATTTCTGGAAGAATATCCGTGACAACAAATACCGCTGACCGATTATATTTGAAGAACAACAAAGGCTCCTGGTTTCCGCCTTCTGCTTGCTGTACTACTTTCTTCCACCATTTAATTAAATTATTTGTTCTTGGAGCAGTGAATACTTTGTCATTAAGAGGAGAACTTTCATAGTTTTTTACTTCAATGCAAAAACGATTCTTTGCATGAGGTACATATAAATCTCCTTTGAGATAGTCAAGAGCGCCTGAACTTGGTACTCTTTCAAACTGTAACCCCGTTGACTCTCTAAGCAAATCTCGTACTAAGTACTCTCCACGAGCTCCTTTTGCTCTACTATCAACCATTTTCTCCGCCCATTAAAATTTCTCCGAGCTGATCTAATTTTTCTTGATATTCTGCGGCTTTTGCTAACTCTTCTTCTATAGCTGCCATAATATCAGGATGTTCCCCTATTCCTACCGGACTCTGTAGATAAACTCTCACATTCGCTTGGTGATACTTCACCTTCCCTGCTAGATAGCTCATCATACTGTCTGCTATCATTTTTTTCATTCTGCTTCTCCTTGGTCATCTCCCAAATTAGTCTTCGACGATTATGCATCATACGCTTGGCATGTCCCATTTAGTGCTCCAGTTTACTAACATTACCTGACTTAACTACTTCTACTTTGTCGAGCAGAGGATGAGTCCATCCATGACTCACGACATATGTATTTAAGTCTTCTCCCAAAAGTACCTCTACTAATTTTTCTCGTCCCGTTTCATCTAGTACATTGATAACTTCATCAAGAAACAATATGTTGATCTGAGACTTCGAAATACTACTCATCAGTTTGCGTATAGCAATCAGAGTAGCTGTGTTCACCCTTGCCAATTCTCCACTAGAGAGAGCAAGAATATCCACAATGTTACCATTATCAGTAATTTGAACATTGAGTTTATCATTTGATACTACAAACTCCAGTGTAAAACGTCCATCGGACAATTCTGCTAAATAGCGATTTGTGAGCTCTTCCAACTCTTTTACAAGATTTTCTATCTTGTACGCTAACAAACCGTTTGTGCTGAAAGCTTTTTTCAATACTTCCAAGTGTCCTGCAGTTGCTGCCTCGAGGTCGAGAAGCTCGTTTAATTCAAACAACTCTGCTTCGAACTCTTCAGTTTGCTCCAATATTACTTGGATTCTTGTGTTTCGTTTAGTGATTCGCTCATTTTCTCGTGAGATTCGAACCATCCGTTCCTTAGCATCTGATATTCTCTCTTGAATTCCACGAGCCCTGTCTTTGAGCTCATTAGGATCCAACGTAGATGTCGGGAGGCTGTTGTCAATGCTTCTAAAGAGATCGTGCCAGTCACTTTCAATTTTTCTTGCACGTTGGTATTCTGCATTGTCTCGTTTAATTTGCGATATTCTTCCGTCAATTTCATCTTGTCTTTCTCTCGCTTCAGCAATTTTTCTTGCTTCTGCATCAATTAATGATTGTTTAAAAGAACTGTCTACAGATTGCTCACAAGTGGGACAGTGATCTCCAAGTTTGCTCAACTTGTCTAAGAGTCGCTTTGACCCCGCCGCTGCTTGTTGCAACTTACCAATTTCTGCTTGTAAGTCATCATATGATTGTATACCAGATACTTTACAAGACTGTGCTTCTTCGATATTTATCTTAGCAAGCAAATCTTTATAAGTATTATTCTGAGAAATCTTTTTATTTTTCTCAGAAATATTTTCAATTTCAATCATAAGAGTGGCGAACTCTTGTTCGTCTTCTATTGTCTCAATAGAAATTTCAGACACAGGCAGTATGGATGTATCACTCAATTTGTTATCATTTAACCACTTTTCAATTGTCGCTATTTTAGATTCAATACTAGTAAGATGCAATGTACTCTTTCTAGCTTCTTCTTTGAATAAATCAAAAAGGCGAACATAGTGCTCTAAGTGGAGAAGATCAATGAGAAACTTCTTGCGGTTCGTATCTGTCGCAGTAAGAAACTGTAGACTGCTATTTGTGTTTTGGTATACCAACTGAGAGAAGGTTTTAAAGTCGATTCCAATAATATCTTGGAGTGTCTTGTATGTATTGGTCGCTGTATGAGAACTAATATCTTCTCCATTTTCCAGCAACTTAAGCTTAATACTAGACTTCCGATCAATAATGACATCATAGCGCTTCTCATCTTTTGTAAACTCAAGATGTATATTATATCCTGCATTTACATAACGATTTGGTATATCTGCTTTCTTTATACCTTTTGAGTTTTTGTTGTACAGTGCTTCTTCAATAATTAACGGTATGGACGACTTACCCATACCGTTAGTGCCGAGAACTTGAGTTACAGTATTGTCACTAAGATTCAGCTCATTATCAGCTCCATAGCTAAAACAATTACTCCATTTCAACTTTTGTAGCGTAATCATTAAATATACCTACTATCTGTGGTATTCTATCCTCTGGTATTTCTAGAATATAGGATAGATACTCTACTAATTCATCTTGTATAGTCATCTCTTTGTCTATGACAAGAGTAGCTTCGCTACTTCGTTTGACTACTTTTTTATCAAGAAGCTCTGTGTTCTTGACATTCGCAAGCTCTTGTATATCACCCTCTATCTCGTAAATTGTATGATGAAAGTCAGTAGGTATCATCTCACTTGGATCTGTTACCGTTTTGCGAATAAGTTGAGGTAAGTCAAAGTTATCCCACATCCACGACCAATCATTTGGATTTATTAAGAGGTAGCCGGTTTGTACCTCGTTTCTGTGAAACGAAGTTGTCATAGGGCTGCCTGGATATACAATATTGCGTTGAGTATTACTGTGTGCGTGAAGATCGCCTGCAAAAACTACTGGAAAGTCCTCGAATCTGTCTAAGTCCACCTCTGGCTTGACGTGTGGAGGTATCTCTCCTCGAACATGAGTGAACAAAGGCTTCTTTGGATCAAACAGTTCAATAGCATTTTTACGGTGAAGGTCTGCATATGGCAGTACTCCAAATCCAAAGTCATTATCATAGTATGATATATCTACTACTTTAACTAGTGGATTTATATCTTTTGTTACTTTCTTCAATTGTGTAAAGAATGTTTTGTTTTTCTTTGTAGCTTCGTGGTTACCGTCATAGATAAGAGTCGGAATCTTTACGTTTGATATAAAGTCAAAATAAAGTTCCAACTCTTCCATGTTCGGCAGACGGTCAAATAAATCACCTCCAATAATATGCATATTACATTGCATCTCAAGCTCGTGTACTTGCTTGAAAAACATATGGTAGCGATTTATGGCCCACTCACGAGGTACGTTCTTTTGTCCTAGCTTGATGTGCCAGTCTGCCGTAAATAAAATCATCCGATATTAAACTCGTCTTCCAATGATTCGTCGATATCCCCTGCTGCATCTTCACGAATTTCATCGAGAAGAGTTTTCTGAGCGTCTGGTGTAGGACGAGGCATAACGTCATCCATAGACTTCAGATCAGCAATAGCAGCCATCTCACTCTCTCCGAGAGCACGCTGCTTGCACTTAAGTACTTGTAACTGATACTCTACGTTGTACGGGAGAGGCCCAGTCTTTACTCGCTTGAACTTGACATCCCAGCCAGTCTCAGGATCAGTAGGATCACCGAGGTCTTCTGCTGCAGTCAAGATAGCTTCAAACAGCTTCTTCTTGAGGTTGATGATTTTAACTTCACCGCCATCAAGACACTGCATTGCGTAGCTCCAGCCACACTTGAGGTCGGGGTAGTACTCACGAACCCAATCTTTTTCCAGATTATTAAATCGCTCTTCATTACGGTCAAAAGACAAGCACTCAAAAGGAATATTCTTGCCATTCTTGCCTTCGAGCCAGTATACGTAACGTGCTAGTACGTCTCCAACTAAGCGAACTTCGTTGTCTCCGTCTCGGTAAGCATAAGAAGTGATTGATGATTTTTTAGCGCCGCCAGCGGCTTTGTTAAATGATAGTGCCATTAGTGTATGTTCTCCTGTTTGACTTCTTCGAATAGAAAATGAACTTTACCATCTTCTACACGTAGTAGACTGTTATCTTCAAAAAATTCTGTTTCTACTTCGCATTGAAGCAGATCCAGTCGGGTATCCCCAGTGACTAAATAGTCCGCGTACGGACGCATGGAAGCTATTGCGAGATACTGGGCGATCTCACGATAACTGTACTTGTAAGCATTGTATAACAATACATCTGGGTGAACAAGGAAGGATTCGCCATTAAAATGCTTTCCAGTATGTTTATAAATACTATCATATTTGTTCTTTGGTATTGCTCCAGTTACAAGCATTTTAAAGATGACAAAAAGCGTAAGAGGACTACCCTCAGATGCTTCAAACATCTTTTTCCAATCGTAGAATAACATATTATACTCTCATTTGAGGCATTTGTCAAGAAGTATTTTTCTATGTTCAAAGCTGTTTGATTTGATAACCCTGCTTCATGTAGTAGCCCATTCTGCTGGACGCCTGTCTTTGCGCAGTTTTACCTCTTAGATGGATATCAATAATTACCGGATCTATTTTATCTTTGTGTTTTCTAACAACTCGTCCGATAAGCTGAGTTAGAAGCGGTTCATTGTTAACAGGTGTAGAAAGAATAAGACAACTAAGAGTATTTACTGATATACCCTCACTAAAAATTGCTTGAGTTCCATATAGAATATTCTTGCTACCATGCAGTATTTCCTTTATCAATTCTTCTCTTTGCTCATGTGGTACTTCACCAGTAACACAAATAGAGTTTTCGCCAGTCAGTTCGGCACAACTTTTTAAAAAGTGAACTCGATCTGAGACTACAAGAACTTTGTGCCCTCGCGCCGCATATGCTGATGCTAACATTGCAACAGAGTGGCGATACTCGTCGTTATTTGCAATTGCATTGACTCGTTTAGCCCACGGAATGTTCGCCCCATCGGGAAACCTAACCTCACTTCTGTATATGTGAATACTTGGCGTGAGGAAATTCTCTTTCGGTGGTTTGAAAATATGCGGGCTGAAGTAGTCTCTGAAGACAACGTGTTTTCCGTCCTTGCGTTCAATAGTACCAGAGAGTCCAATCTTATACCGAGCATGAGAAGTATCAATAATTTTAGCAAATGTCGGCGAAGAAACGTGATGCATTTCATCTAATATTATAGTTCCAAATTCTTTTCTTATCTTTTCTATATTTCTGTACAAAGTTTGAGTGTTTCCAATAACAATAGGACTATCAAGCTCAAACCTACCACTCCCAATAATCCCAGGACTAAAGCCATAAACTTTCTCTACCTCTTTGGCCCACTGATTTCGTAGAGGTACAGTATGTGTCACTACAAGTGTTTTTTGTCCGAGTTTTCCTGCGATTGCGAGACCTGTAAAAGTCTTTCCCCAACTTACCCAAGCATTAATAATACAGTTATCATCCAAGCGGTCATAAACATCCTGCTGGCTTCGCCGTAGCTCAAATTGAAACTCCGGAAAGTCAGCAGGAATGTCTAGACGTTTTTCAACAATTTCATAATCATTGGGTATAAGATCCGTTCGTCCAATTGGTATAGATACCAAATTTTCGCGCACCCGCTGCAGATTTTTAATAATCTGTGGAGGGTCATTTGGATTTTGCGAAGGAATTTTATAAGTAAGTTCATCCGTTAGAATCTTTCGATACTCGGGGCTTGCTTCCATGAATATTCTGTTGCTCAGTACTGCTTTCATCGTATAATACACACCAAAATCGAGGTTCTTCTTTTGTTACACATATTATGTTTCCATACACAGGTATACACTCTTCTACAAGTTCAACACTGCTTCTCCAATCTAAACATAAACGGTCGTCAGTAGTAGCACACCCAGCTACAAGAAGTAGCGGTATTAGTTTCTTCATTCATCCTAGTCCTAGTTGCTCCTTGGCAACAATGTAGCGTTTAACAAAATCACTACGAACTATATCGTTAATTTCAAAATCAATTACATCAAACATATCAGTGGCTTTCAAAATACGAATAAAGTCTCGTAGTCCGTTTTTCTGTAAGTCTGCCTGACGAAAATCTCCACAAAAGACAACCCTACAGCCTACCCCCACACGAGTTATTATACTATCTAACTCGTGAAATGACATATTCTGACACTCATCAATAATAATTGTAGCATTACGAAGAGTTACTCCTCTAATAAAAGAGGTTGTCATAAAATGTACTAATGCTTTTGTTTTTAATATTTGATACGCATCTCCACGTTGAAAAAGCTCTACACAAATATCTTTGTAAGGCTCTTCGTATACAGATGCTTTTTCTTTTTCTGTTCCTGGAAGAAACCCAATGTCTCTTGTGGGAACTGCACTGCGAATAATTACGAGCTTGTCCATCTCGCCCTTAATCATGTCATCGAATGCAAAATAACACGCGATGAAAGTTTTTCCGGTTCCTGCTACCCCATGCAGAACCATATTCTTGTCACTTTCGAATGCTCGTAGCTGATTCTTAGTGAGCGGCTCAATCTCTTGCAACTCTAAGTTTGCACCTTGTAAAGTTTTAGATTTTTTACGCATAATTTATACTTTTCTTCGAGTGTCTTCACGACGGTCTTCAGAGTACTCGTATAAAACCCAGGGAAGGGTTCCATAATGTAAAACCCCAGCATACCGCATTTCGCTTGCTGGTGGCCGCGGAATAACAAAAGAACTCTTTACGCCTTCTAACTTCAGAAGGGAGGCAGTGTCCTTTTGTACTATAGACTTAATTCTGTAATATTTTAACTTACAAAACTCTGTCTTTTCATAGATAAACGGTATGCCGTTGGTATCTATAAAATGCTTTTCTTTGACTTTTATCATACCTCTAAAGTTATCTATCTGATGCTTTAGAGGGTGCAAATTTTTGTGTGGTGTTTGTAAGCGTCTTATACCTAAAGTATCTCCACTCATATTTTTGTCGTCAACTATTTTATCATCAAGAAAGAGAAGACCGTCTCGACGATCCCAGTTTCCTGTAGGTAAAATGTATACAGGAAACCGGAGTTTATTGACATTTTTATACTGAATCACCATACAATTTTGAAAATTTACCGTTTGAATAGTCTTCGTGGATGATTTCAAAATCACATCCGATGGGAGCACCCGGAATAGAAAGTCCTCTATCCAATTGTACAAAGTGTAATAACTTTTCTTTATAATGTTCAATTTCATCCTCTGGAACTTCGGCAAGAATGGAGTCGTGTACTAGTGCAAAAATACGAGCCTTCATTCCTTTTGCTTTGATGTATTCACCCATGTCTATCGCGCCAAGGAGATTAACATCACTAGCAGCAGACTGAACCAAAAAATTAAGACCAGAGCGAACGCTATGTGAACGGATAGCTGCGTCGGTGGATTCAACGTTGGGGAGTCTTCGCTTCCGACCAAAGAAAGAATAAACGAACCCATTTTGCTCAATAAATTTTTGATTGTCATCAATCCACGCCTTTAGTCTGTGGAAGGCTTTGAAGTAGTCACTGATAACTTCTTGGGCTTCCGATTTAGAAAAATACTTACCGCTGTCTTTTGTTACTTGTTCACTGATCTTTGCTGGGCCTGCACCGTACATAATACCAAAGGTTACAGCTTTAGCGGCCTGACGCTTATCAGGATATAACTCTGCTACATCTTGTACTTCGCAAGGCAGTCGAAATACTTTATGAGCAATCGTACTGTGAAAGTTGCCACCACTGCGAAATACATCTATAAGTGCAGTGTCTTTTGCTAAAACAGCAGCAACATATACCTCTGCTGTCGTTAAATCCATAGCAACGATTTTATGTCCAGGAGCCGCCTTGATACAACCTTTTACAGTGGGGTTATCACGAGGCAGCTGCTGCATATTTAATTTGCCACTGCTAGACAGACGACCAGAAGTAGTACCATGTAGGTTGAAGCCCGTACGTAACCGACTGTCTCTATCGAGCTGTGGTATGATTTTATCAAGATAAGTATTTTTAATTTTGGATTTTTGTCGTATATCCAAGATCCGTTTAGGTACATCGCTTTGAAGCGAGAGTTCTTTAAGCACTTCCGCATCAGTAGAGTCTGCGCCCGTGCCAGTCTTTTTTCCAGTCGGATTGAGGCCCAGATAGTCAAACAAAAGACTCCTAAGTTGCATAGTAGAATTAGGATTAAAGGGCTTACCATTTATCTCTTCAAACCTCCGTATTTTATCATTTTCGTACAAGGCAGAGATTGCGGCATCAATATCATCTTGCATAGCTTCCTGACCTACGAGCAAACGCATACGGTCAAATGGAACACCATTGTCTTGAGTATCAATAAGGAATCGAGTGCCTGGCAAAAGAATATTTTCGTATACCCAAAGCAGTTTTGGGTTTTGTTTAATTTTTACAAACTTTTCATAGATCAAAAATGTGCAGAGCGCATCCATTCCTGCATACGTTTTCATTACGTCAAAAGGAATATCTCCCCAACTAAACTGATCTTTGAGGATACCGTGCTCCTTACGATAACGATCAATCCAATCATACATTGGCTTTTCGTAGTCACCATATGGAGTAAACCGCATAGTCAATTGCTTTAGACCATGAGTCCCAGGGTTCTCATCAATCAAGTAGTGAAGAAGCATTGTGTCTTCAAACTGAGGAAATCTAAAATGAAAGTGATACTCGAAGAACGCCATATCAAACTTAGCGTTGTGGAATACTACTGTTTTCTTGTCAAAAAGCTCTTGAAGAAGTCTTTCAGTTTCTTCGTCAAAACAATCAGTGTCGATATAAGCCCCGCACTTGCCATCATAACAAAGGCTAATACCAAGCATATAACCATCACGAGGGTAGAGGCCAGTTGTTTCGGAATCGAGCGCAACATATCCACATTCTCCTGAGATGGCGGCCTGAATAAATTCATTTGCTTTCTCCGTATCTTGAATACCAAAAGCGATGCTTTCATCAATTACTACATCTTCTTTATCGCCTTTGATATACTCAAGTATGCTTTCTTTCCCTGACTCCCAGACTTTCTTTGCTTCTGGTTTAAAGGCAAGCATAGCAGGGTTAATAATAGGCAAGAACTTCTTTTCGACTTTCTTACCAGAATACTCAGTAACAGAACTGAGTTTGGTATAGTACTTCATAGCATCACTGCCTACAAGAATGACCCAGTCATAATCGTCTGGATTCATATCAATATCGCAGTCTCGCTTGAGCACTTTTTTAATATTTGGATCGGAGCACAACTGAAACTGGTCAAATTCCAGTCCGTCGAACTCACGCATAAAATTAGTTTTACTAGGTTTAGTTTCTACTAATGCAACTTTAGGCATATAATTTATCTCTTAGTTTTGTAACTTGAGTTTCAGCTAATGCACCCGCATCCATGTTTTTGTCGCCAAAAGCAATGTTGCGTGTATCGAGTCCCACTGACTCACATAGCTCACGTACTTTTACGGCCTGTCCTTGACCGGCTTCATCATTGTCCAAAAATATATCTACGCCTTCTACTCCTGAGACGGCGAGAACTTGTAACTTTTCTTCAGTTACATTCTTTACACCAAAGCAACACACTGCGTTAGTGAGCCCTTTGTCATGTAGATTCATTACATCAAAGATACCTTCTACAAGAACTATTCGTCCCTGTATAGGCTCTACGATAGGAAATAAAGGCATTTTTGCTCCAGGCGGAGTATTGAGATACTTGGGTTGTTGATCTCCTGTAGTTCTTGATTGAAATGATACTATTCTACCTGAACGATCACGTATAGGAAAACAAATACGTCCTACAAAATTCTTGCCCGAATGTATAAATGCTTCGAAATCTTTATAAGTTTCGGCACGTATACCTCTCCAGTTTCCAATATAGGGAGCATATCCCTCTGGCATTTGTAGTCCCACGCTTTCAGCCCTTACATCGTCAATCTTCTTTTTTAGGAGCTGACGCTTGATTTCCATTTTATTTGCTTTCTCTCCGAAGTGGGTAAAAAGATTACCTTTATACTCACAAGAGAAGCAGTTGAATATGCCAGTTACTTGATCTATACGCATAGAGGGATTACGATCTTCGTGCTCTGGATTGAGACAGCGAACAACATAATCTTTACCTTTAGGTATGTACTCAATACCTTTATTTTTAAGTAGGTCTTCTACGTTCAATAGTCTTCATCCACACCAAAACCGGCAGATGCCAAAGCATCCCCATCCCAGTCGTCAAGATAGTTTTCGCCGTCATAATAATCGTCTTCTACTTCGCCATTCAGCATTTCATCACACACGTCTTGTGCGTACTGATAGTAATCAGCGTGCTCATCATCAAATAGGTGAAAGTATTTTGATAGTCGAGCAAGTACTACATCGGCATGCTCATAGTCGCCAATGTCCATATCTTTTTCAAGCATATCAAATAAATCTGAGATTTTAGGTGTGAGTCTGCGGTTCATCTTCTCATCCTTGCGATATCTTTCATATGTTGTTCATCAATAATTGGTACTGCATTGGATTTGTGCATAGTTCCTATCCCTTTAACCAAGGATCCTGTATATCGCTTTGGTTCTGGCCTAGGGGTAGATGCAGTTGTTGAGGTATTACTTCTGTACTCAGGTGTTTCTCGTCGATAAGGTTTTGGAGAGTTTGATTGAACTGCTCGGATAGCTGGTCGAGAGCTCTTAGTACTGCTCTTTTTCTTTCTACGTCCTGAAGTTGTGTGTCTGATAGAGCCATAAAACATTCCCATAAATAAAAATCCCCGATGATTGAAGTACATATTATACAGCAAACAGCGGGGATAGTCAAGAACTATTTTTATCAGAGGTCGTCAATATCTTCATCAGTTTTGTGTGAACTAGCTTCTCGCTCCTTAGGAGTAAGTGCTGTTTCTGGCCCCATCTTCAAAGACTCCCAGTCCATTACAGAACTGAAAGACTTCATACTGGCTGCTCTCATTTTCACACAATTGAAGGTAATGCATTCATCTTCTTGATCCCAAGTCTCAAGAGCATAGGCCGCATCAGCCGCATCAAGAATGCCTTTTGCGAAGCGTGCTTCGCCAGTTGCATCGGTTTGGTAAGGAGAGAATACCGTGCATTCATACTCCTGTGCCATAGCCTTCAACGCCTTAGAAACTTCAATCTGTTCCGTCCAATCGTACTGCCCTCCTCGTGAGGGTAGGTTAGATCTTTTGACTTGGTTGATATAGTCTACAATGATAACACCGGCATCTAATTTGCTGACTTTTTTATCCAGCTCAGCCCGTATCTTTGCGAGAGTGAGTCCGGGATCGTATACTACGTCTAGCTGTTGAGTCGGGAGAAGCTCATGCTGAGTAGTAAGAACCCTATGAAACTCTTGAAAGTCTCGCTTTTCTCTGTATTCTTTCAACCGATCTTGGCCTTGCTGGAAGCGGCTCGCCCACCAGCCAGCCACTTTTTCCCACTCCGTCACACTTAAGTTTTGTGTACGTAGTCGAGAATAGGGCACTCCAGTAGCGATAGAACAACACCGTTGCAGTATTGATCTACTATCCATTTCTATCGTGAAATAAATAGCTGAACGGCCAGATTGAAATACGTTATTTGCAATATTTGCGCAAGTAAGTGACTTACCAGAGCCTCTACGACCGCCGACCAATACCAAATCTCGGGGGGAGAACTTGATTTCATGATCGTACTCTGCGTTGAGACCAAGACCAATATATTTACTAATCTCTTCTTCTGGTTCGAACAATTCAATGCGCTGCATACTTTCTTGAGGGACTTCAAGGTCAACCTTGTCCTCAATATCCAGAACAATCTGATGCAACTCCTGTACGGACTCTTCAGCAGACGAAAAGACTACTGAATTATCAATATAATTATCAAGGGAGTTGAGGATTTCTTTCTGAGTGTATTCATTCTTTAAGTACTCAAGTAAAGCAACGGCATCAACATCTACATCGACCGCTTCGATAGCGAAGACTTTATCCCGAGTAGGCGCATGACGAATACTTAACTTGAGGTCGTCGAACGAAGGGAACTCATGAAAGTTTTCACAGTGCTTGTCAATTTGACCATAAAGCGTGTGATATTCTACAGGCAGATACTCTTTACGTAGATAACTCCACGTTTCAAAGTCAGCCGTAGCTATGCACTGCTTTATCAAAGCACTAGAAATATTCAATTAAGTTCCCCCGAACACGAAAAAGCTGGGCACGAGACCCAGCCGCTTACACAAAAGTGTAATTACTGAGACTTAGCTGCCTTGGCGGCACCATCATAGTCAGCAGCAGTTAGACCACGGCGAGTCAACATAGTCTTTACGCCGCGAGCTGTCTTGCCAATCGCTTCTGCGATAGCTTCAACAGTCATAGAAGCAACATCAACGTCTGCCAAAGGATCTACGTTAGAAGAACCCTTAGTAGTCTCCTGGCGAGGAATCGCCTGGATGTCGCCTGAACGAAGAAGGCTAAGAGCCTTACCACGAACACTGTTTACAGAACGGTCAAGAGCTTCAGCGATTGCTTCAACGAAAGCACCGTCGTTCACCATAGAGATGAAAGTAGCTTCTTCAGCTTCTGTGTAAGTACGTACGCTCTCTACCTTAGGAGCAGGAGCAACGTGGTCAGTCAGTTCCATAGAAAGGATCTTTCCTTGGATTGACTTAGGTGAAAACTCACCGCCTTCGAAGTGCTCAGCAATTTGAGCATATGTGTACTGACCAGAGTTGTCAGTAACGAAAGCGCGGAGAGTAGCTTCTTGAGTCTCGCTGAACGAACGTCCACCGGCTGCAGAAGCGAGTTCTACGTCGTAGCCCATCTTTCGCAGTTTGCTAGAGATAGAACGAGTAGAGGTTTCAAGCTGATCTGCTGCTTCTGCAACAGTAGCTTGAGAAACGGGGCTCTCAGAACCCACAAAGTTAGTGAGCGCTTCAGTACGCTCATCTGTCCACTTAGGAAGTGCCATATTAGTTCTCCAAAAAAGAAATTAGGTCTGTAACTATAGTTACGCCAGTATCTCTGGCTTGTCTTGTTTTTGCGGATTCATTTCCGCCCTCATTTATGAGGTGTGTGACTTGCTTAGTTAAACTGGATTTTACTTCATATCCAGCCGCGTTCAAGGCCGCAGTAGCTTCGGCTTTAGACTTGAAACTCTTCAGTCTACCACTTATACATACGATGCCTTTACTCACAATAGGGTGAGATGGCGTATCAGAAAAGTACCAGCACGAAGGAAGGTGCTCCTGAAAGTATGACAACTCATTATCTATCCATTCAAGCAAGTTAGATGTAGCCTTTGGACCTAAACCGGCACGCTCACAAGTGTCTGCGTTAATTTGAGAAATATGATTAATAGTCTCAGACAACTTCCGTGTTGCCGTGTTTCCAATCAAGGGTATGCCAAAGGCAGGCAAAAGGCGCTCAAGCGGAGCATCAAACGAATTCAATATCTCCGACATGAGCTTGTTTGTCACTAACTCAGAACCCAACGATGCTAAGATACTCTCCTCCGTAGAGGTGTAAATTTCGGACGGGCAAGTCCAACCAAGTTTACGAATAGACGCAGGGCCGAGACCCTTTATCTTCATAGTTTTGGCAAAGTGTTCCACAGACTTGTACTGTTGCTCACCACAAGTGGTAGAGCGGCAGTAGAGTAAATCATTTTCCCACACTAGCTCACTGCCACAAGAAGGACAATGAGAGGGTGCAAAAATAGATTGAAACATGGACTACTCCGAATTAGTGAAAAGATATTATACGACAGATTTGACCTGAATGTCAAGAACTATTTTTCTCGATGTCCACTCGTCTCACGATTCGTGGAATGATCTCACCACTACGTATAACCTCAACTTGACAACCTATTTCTAGGCCAAGGGAGCGAATGTACTCAATGTTGTGTAGAGTTGCACGGCTCACAAGTGCATCCCCCACTTCGACTGGGCGTAAGATAGCAACTGGGCTCACAACCCCTGATTTGCCTACCTGCCACACAACATCGAGTAATTCTGTAATAACCCCATCCTTCTGCTCTTTAAGAGCGAAAGCCCCTCGGGGGTGGTGAGCTGTATATCCCAGTTTGTAAAAGGCTTCGTAGTTATCTACTCTAAACACCTCGCCATCCGTAGGATAGCCAGATGAGTCGAAGTGAGTGATAACTTCAAAGCCATTCCTGGCCAAATGGTCCATTGCCTCAGATAGCCGCTCATACTTAGCTCCTTGAATATCGTATGCGACAAACTTAAGAGTCTGTATGCGAGAACGAAATTCAAACTGGTCCTTCAGATTGAGCGACCCCGATGCAAAGTTGCGAGCATTTGGGATCGTATCAGGCGCTACGACCTCACCAGTAATCTGGATTTCTCCTTTAATACTGATGACATTTGGCACTAGCTCTTCCATCTTCAACGTGATATCACGGCCAAGCTGACCGTCACCACGAGTTAATGATTGAGCGAGATGGCCGTTGACATACTGCAACGACACTGCCGCCCCATCCAGCTTTGGTGTACGCACCATAGGTGCTAAACTAGATTCTACATCATTTAAGTTAAACACTTTCTGCAGAGAATACATGCGATACATATGAGGAACACCATCAGTTACCTGATAGCCTACCTCTTCGTATCTGTACTTCTGTGCCAATGCATCGAACTCTTCATCCGACATAATCGGACTACCATTGTAATACATTGCGGATGCTTTTTCCAAAAAATGATGCATATAGTTCCCTCACTGAATAAAGTATATTATACAGAAAAAAGGAATAAAAGTCAAGAACTATTTATTGTATAAGTCCTTAATAAGATCACTGAAATGTTCTTCAATGATTTCCTTACTTTCTGCAAGTGATAAGATTTCTACTAGCCCGACGAAAAGATTTCGTGAGTTATCAAAGTCCAAAGGCATTGATATACCATCCTTAGTTGGCTTCCACTCTTCTTCGAAATCTAAGTAATACTTACGCACACTCAAATACTCGATACCTCTAAAGGTTGAGATGGTAAGCCGGACTTGTGTCTCCTTTGCTTCATCGTAATGAATAATCTTCTCGTATAGCTCAGGCGCTTGATATAGTTCCATCTCAGTCTCCATTCTTGAGAACAGAGGCAAGAGGTACTACGCTCGTTACGTTCTGAGGTTTGAGTAGACGAAAGGAGTCGGTGTCCCAACAAAAAAGCAAAAGAGTCTGATCAGATTCCTTTGCTCTGTTTTTCTTTTGTTGAATGTAAGGCGTGCTAAAATCCAATGTACATACATTGTATTTCAACTTATTACTGTTTTCACTACGATAAGTGATTACAGCATCACCGTAATCATCGACGAGCCGTGCTAGTTCTTCTTTTTTCACAGATGCTCCTAATGAAGCGGGTTGGCAGAATCTTCTGTCGTGCCGACTTGCTTAGGATGTGAAAGCGTGGGGAGGACGCCAAAGGTCTAACCTACCCCACTAAAAGTATTAGCCGTTTACTGCTGCGATGACACCTGCAAAGTACATTGCTGCTTTACCTGTCAACTTGCTCACGATTTCTTCGTCAACATCTTGACCCGCATCTGTCAATGCTGCTGTAAGTGCTTCGATAGCGGCTGCTTTAGATACACGGCCACCGCCTGTACTACCACTTGAAGCTGCCTTAGCTGCAGGCGCTTTCTTAACATACACACCTGCTTTAGTCAGAACCATTCGAACACCGTTTGGTGATTCTTCGAACTCGTCTGCAATTTCTGCGACGATCTCCATGCTGTTCTCTGGAGTTGGGTTTTGCGCTTCATATGCAGCAATAACCTCTGCTTTTTTCTCGTCTGTCCACGCCATTTTACGTTTCCTTCTAGTTGTTGAATGTGGTGCTCCAGGACAAGTGCCTGTAGCTTCTATTTGTGCTTGGTAAAATCTATCACCCATCTCGGGCGCTCCATTTTAGTTTATCACCGTCTGTTTCAAATTTAATCATTTTCATTGGATCATCCTCAATGAAATGAATACTCTTAAATGTAATTTCAAGCATTTGAAAGTATACTTGTATAGCTTTATCTCGAAACTCCTTATCAGGCCACAAATGAAAACAGTTCCAATATTCTTTATCAAATCTACAAACTCGTACTTGGTGTTGCAATATTGGATGTAACCCCATAAATTTTTCACATATATCTACACACGCACGAAGCCTTTGACTTCCGCATATAGGATACCAATCAGGCATAACAAGTATGGGTGCTTGAATACCATTTTGTAATAAATCTTTTACTAATGCTTCTTGAACCGGAATATTATGAAAGTTGTCTGCAAATGTTCGTTGCTCAAGCAACCAGCCCACTTCTTTTACATGCCAAGTAGTTGGAGGAAAAGCAATAAGCTCTGCTGTTTCTTTTTTAATTCGATTCGTCATTTAAGATACTATTATAGTTGATATAGCAAAAGATGTCAAGAAGTATTTTTAGATACGTGATAAGTCGACTCCATACTTCTCGAGGTGCGATAATTTCCCAAGATCATACGCGAGAGAGTAAGCAGCGTAGCCACCTGTTTCCACGTTAGCCCATTTTTCTGTATCGTCTCTAATCTCTTCCATAACATAAATCGCATAGCATTTACTTCCATACTTGCTTTCATAGTTTACGTCTATGAATCCTTCTCGCTCAGCTTGGTAATCGACGGAAAGCTCGTAGTCGACTCGGGCTGGCTTTTGGTAGACTGCTGACCAGACAATTTCTCCTGAGGAGAATGACTCCGCAATGCATGAATCAGGGAGCACAGCGACCCCACTTTCTCTTGATACGCTTGGTACTCCGACTCGCTCAATAAGTGATCTGACAAATCCCGAACTTCTGAAGAGGCCGCTTGCGATCTCTGCGATAGACTCTCCGGAAAGGTATCGTTCAACTGCTTCACGAATTTCTGCATCTGTTGCTCCTCTTCCTCGATTCTGTTTTTTACGTAGTTCGCGATACTCGATTTTATCTTCGTAATCATCTATGATTCTCTGTAGGCGCGTGGTATTGTATGCAATATTTAGCATATCGCACGCAACCTTCTTGGAAATCGGTGGGTTTCCAGTCAACAAACCTATAACTTTCGATATATTGCTGTCGGTTAAGTTTTCGTGATCTTTCTTCTTTACTCTTCGTACCAAAAGTATGCTCCCAGTTTTCGTAAAATTGTCTTGTGTTTTCTACTCGTGATCTACTTCCCTTGCTCACGTGGGTCATCTCCTATCATCATTCGTAGATACCAAATAGCTTTTTCTACATCTTGCTTTTTGTTCTGTTTGTTTTTACAGCGCCAAATGTATTTAAATGCATTGAGATGGCAGTACTCTTCAAAACCTTCATCGGAAGATATTTGTCTCATTGCATCAATACACTCTACTCCGTCACGCTTATAGTGTGCAGGACTATTTACTGGGTCATGCACAACTTTACTTGGGCTTCTATAGTGTATCCCATCTCCTCCATTGGAGCGAGTCCACCCTTCTGGTAAATTATTCAAAACTGGTCTGCCTCCGTTGAATCTGCCATCGCCGCAGTACTGCTGCCAAGGGCTGTGGTAATTGCATCAAAGTATCCGACACCTACTTCTTGTTGGTGACGAGTTGATGTATATCCAAATTGTTCTGCTCCGAACTCGGCTTCCTGTAGCTGAGAGTATGCAAACATTCCTCGATCTTTGTACTGACGTGCAAAGTTAAACACGCCATAGTTTGTACTATGAAAGCCTGCCAGTGTAATAAACTGAAATTTAAAGCCCAGCTTTCCTAACTCATGCTGGAAGTCTTGTAGCTCTTGATCTCCAGGTATTGACTTTCTCCAGTTAAACGATGGAGAACAGTTGTATGCTAGCATTGTATCAGGGTGTGACCCTTTTACCGCATCTGCAAACCTTCGAGCTTCTCGCAAACAGGGCTTACTAGTTTCACACCAGACAAGATCGGCGTACTCTGCATATGCAGCCCCACGCTCACATCCCATCTCAAGCCCTCCTTCAATCTCCCAGAACCCGTCTGGAGTTCTGTCTCCTCGCATCCACTTATAGTCTGCGTGATCATAGTCGCTTGATAAGAGTCTGGCAGACTCGGCGTCAGTCCGAGCGATGACCAGAGTATCAACCCTAGCAACGTCAGCAGCAAGACGAGCGGCGTTAAGATTGCGGATAGCATCACTAAGAGGTATAAGGACTTTTCCTCCAAGGTGACCGCATTTTTTGGCGGACGCAAGCTGGTCCTCAAAGTGGACACCAGCTGCCCCAGCTTCGATGAGGTTTCTAGCCAATTCATAACTATTTAGTACTCCTCCAAATCCTGCTTCTGCGTCTGCAATAATGGGTGCAAACTCAAAGCCAGTACCACCTTCTGCATACTGGATTTGGTCAGCACGGCGGAAAGCGTTATTAATATTACGCACAACACTGGGTACAGAATCCACACTATAAAGAGACTGGTCAGGGTACACTTCGTTATTTGTATTAGCTGATGCAGCAACCTGCCAGCCTGAGCAATAGATTGCTTTGAGACCTGCTTTGACGTGCTGTACAGCTTGTTGACCATTATACGCTCCAAACGTATGAATATATGGATTTTCTGCCAAGAGTCTGCGCATTTTATTTGACATTCTCCTCGCAAGTGTATGTTCAATTTCAAGTGTGCCCTGAAGTCTTCTTACGTCTTCACGGCTATAGCTTCGTTTTTTCACTTTGCTGTGATCCTCTGTTCGTAGTCAGCAAGAGACTCATCCCACCAAGGGGGAGTTGGTCGATGAGACCAACTGGCGAAAGTAGCCTTGTCAAGATGATAATAGTCACGGTAAGACTGTATTGGATCATCATAGTTTTTGAGTACATCAGGCATCGCAAGTCCAAACGTGGTGAACCCCAAGCGTTCAAGGTTGACTGGGTCGGGCAGTTTGTTGATAACCTGCCAGAATGACTTGTGTTCTTTGCCGTAGCGATATCTAAATTCCTCTGCGAGTGCATGAGCATAGCACCATGTCCACTCATAATTGTCTAGTGATGATCGAGTCCATATCGTGCAGGGATGATTGTACATCATGCCGAGATAAGGTGTGAGTTTACGCTCTTCTGGTTTCAGAGGCTTCTCAATTTTCTTGTACTCATTGAGAACAGCAGCTTCATCTTTTTCAAGAGCTCGTGGTATAAATCCAAGTAGTTGGTCTACCCAAATGGCAGTACACAACAACTGTGCGGCTTCGAGTATCATTTTATTGACGTGCTTGTCAACATGATACTCAGCACACTTGTCTAAGTCTTTATCAAGGTAAAATAAATTCATGTGATAATTATACTCGTTTAGAGATTAATTGTCAAGAAATTTTTAATAGCTAATACCATAGTTATTCACTATGCCTGGCTGTAGGTTAAGTTTAAATCTGCGTGATGTTGTTCATCACGTCGAACATACCTAATCATATCAGACAGCTTAGCTTCTGGAAGTAGATCATAGTAGTCAATTGCAATTTGTGGTGCAGGCACATCTTCTATACGGCCTGCCTTAATTTCTACAAGATAATCTGTATAGCTTTTTACAGCTTCTTCTTCAAAGTAATGTATCATAAGATGCGCTGTTTTAGGTGCAATGAGATACAGTACTAAATAGTAGTGCCAGAATATTAATTGTGCGAGTACGATGAGACCCCGCTCCAGCTTTGTAGGTTGCACTACTTCTATGAAAAACATGAGATGCTTGCGTTCGTTTTCAGCTTCTGCTAGCATCTCATGAATCTTACTGCCCTGTCCTTTCTTCAAACCGCGAAGGCTGGACAGATGTGTTAGCATTCCAGCAACCATTCCAGGTACACCTGCAACAGTTTCTAGAACTATAGCTCTATGTCCGTACCGCTTACGAAAGAACATATCGGCGGTGAACCGAAAGAACTTCGTCATAGATTTTGCTAAAATTTTATTAGACATTCTCAAGTCTTGTCATGAGTCTCTCGGCTCGATTCCCTACTTGTTTGTGCCATAAGGAGTCTCGACCTTGAATAGCAGCTTCTTTCCAATCCCCATACTCGAGAGCACGGTGCATCATCTTAAATTTGCTAAGTCTTGGTCGACCGAGGTTGAACATCATATTTACGAGTATCTCTTGAACTTCTCCAGGAAACCCTTCCCATACGTCGGCTTTGTACAGTGCTACACACTCACTTACAGCCACATCGAGATCTCGGTCAAAGCACTCCTGTACGCGCTCGGCTGATACAGGTTCTCCAACTTCGTACTCGTGCTCTGGATCTGACTCAAGCACGAGATGTCCCACTCCGAAGGTTTTGTACCCAAGATGATCCAAATATATTTCAAAGACTACTCCTTCATCAATCTTCAACTGCTCATAGACTGCTTCTCTGTTCATTCTTTATCCTTTGTTGGTTCGTTTGACGCTCTTACGAATCGCCACTCGTTCCGAGCTTTGTCGTATTCATGTATCAGATACGCCCCACCTAGACCCATTATCAAAGCACCTTTGTGCTCATCAAAGTTCCAGCTATATCCAGTTACGACTACTTCTTCTATAGGTTTTCTTGGTCGGGGAACTTCTGGTTGATCAGAAGCAAGCGCTGACCCCGTTGCGCTTAGTAATAAAAATACTACTAGTTGTTTCATTATTTCCTGTTGTTGCCCCTTGTGAGGGTCTGCTTTGTGGAGCAACTTGGTATAAAGGTGTTACTCCTAACCTTCGTCATCTACCTCCAATACGCCTTGGTCGATTAGATACTGTACTGTACCTTCGATGCCTTCTCGTCTTCCGAGATGAAAAGCAGTGCCGCAGGCACCGGCCATACAAACTCCAAATACGATAAGTGCAGTGGTGAAGTCAAGCATACTATTCTCCTGGGTATTTTTGCAGATGGGTATATTATACTCAAAAACGGAAGTGAAGTCAAGAAATTTTTTCGGTTATGTCACTCATAACTTCCACTTATATTTTGTTACCAAAGAAAAATACTTCTTGACTTTCAATGAAACATCCCCTATAATATACAACATGAAAGAATATCAGAAGAAACCTTGGACAATGAATGAGCGTAACTTATTACGTAATCATTACTACAGCAAAGACGACAAAGAGTTACTCGAAATGCTTCCAGGGCGTACTCTCAATAGTATTCGTAAACAAGTGAGCTATCTGCGAAAGCGTGGATGGTGTTTTATTCGCAAAGGAGCATTTTAATGGCAAAGAAGAAAAGAATGGGTAAGTCTAACTACACAAGCCAAGGTCTGCGTAGAAGCAGTAAAGGCTGTCGTATGCTTACTCCAATGCAACGTCTACTCAATCAGCAAAAAGCATGGTTGAAGGGCAGGCGCGTAATGCTAGTCATTGACGCTGCTGGTAACAAGGCAGAAGCTCAAGCTGTATGGGGTCTACCACCCATGCTTCGTAGAAAGGAAAGTAATGCCGAAAGTTAAGGTAAGAAACAATAACGTAGACAGCGCACTACGTGTATTCAAAAAGAAATGCGCTGATATCGTGTGGGAGTATAGACAGCGTGAGCACTATGTTCCTAAATCAGAACAACGGCGGCTAGCAAAGAAAGCCGCCATCGCTAGAGGTAAGAGGAAAAAGAATGATACCAAGCAATTTTGAACTTGCAGGCGATTTCATGGAAGCCTTTGGTCAGGAAGTACAAGTTCATCCAACTTGGCCTGACTTCAGTACTCGTGAGTTACGCCTTGAGTTAATTCGAGAAGAATATGAAGAACTGGAAGAAGCTATCGAAAATCGTGATATGGTTGAAGTGGCTGACGCCCTTACAGATTTGTTATATGTTATCTATGGGGCTGGTCATGCATTCGGTATTGACCTTGACGAATGTTATCTTGAAGTTCATAGGAGTAATATGAGCAAGCTCGGCAAAGATGGACGACCACTCAAGAATGCATCCGGCAAAGTAATGAAAGGGCCAGACTTCTTTGAGCCAAACTTGAAAGATATTCTAGTAGAAGCCTAATGGATATAGATATAGGTTTACTGGGATTACTCGCAGTCTTTATGTGTCCTGTGATATTTGGGGGTATTACAATGTACTACTCACATGAGGCTATACACAAGCAAACAATTGAAAGGTGGAAAAAACATGATTAAGAAATTTGGATTCGCAATCTATGATCTTTATGAGTTTTTCTTTAACTTAAAGATTAATCCATTGCGACACATACCAAATCCGTTTACTCAGTTTATATTGATGTTCTACTTGTCTGTAATGTGGACAGCTATTTTTACATTTTGGGCAGGGTATACAATATACTGGGGAATCTACAGCGTGGGAGGCCATCTCATGGTTGTAGGAGGATTTTTTATTACTGCTATCACGTTTAGAGATGCAGAAAAGAATGGTCACTTATGGGCACAGCGGTTTCCGCCAGCAAACAGAAAGAAGAATAAAACTGTTTGGGATTTGGAGAACGAAGGATGAGTGGCGGAACTCTTTTATTATTATTTGTTGCCATATATACAGTAACAATATTTCTAGGTATGGCGTACGGAGATGCTAAAAGCAATGGTCATTGGTTTTGGCAAAGTAAGTTTGATAAAACTAATTCAGGAGCAAAATTCGGATGAGATATATTTTAATAGCTTCTTTATTGTTAGCAGGCTGTGGTAACAACGATCCAGGCTTAGCAAAGTCTATGGATATTACCAAGTCACAACGTGCTGCAATTGAAGAGCGTATTAAATCTTTTAGTGTAGTAAGTGTACTTGGTGCAACAGCAGTTGCTGCAGCTCCTGCACTACCTGGCGAAACAAAATACATTGCATGCGGTGGATGCCACGGTGCACAAGGTGGTGGAGGCATTGGCCCCGCACTTGCTGGTCAAACAGTAGAGTATATTGTTAATCGTCTTAATCAGTACAAGACAGGACAAAAAGTTGGCAGTCAAAGTAATCTTATGTGGGGCCAAGCAGCAGGATTATCTCAGCAAGATATGGCTGATCTTGCAGAGTATATAGTAACATTCTGATGAGAAGAGAGAACGAGTGTACTCAGATAAAGTAATAGATCACTACGAAAATCCTCGCAATGTTGGAAAGATGAGCAAAGAGGATAAAAATGTTGGCACAGGTATGGTGGGAGCACCTGCCTGTGGTGATGTTATGCAGTTACAGATAAGAGTAGAGAATGGAATTATTGAAGATGCAAAATTTAAAACTTATGGGTGTGGTAGTGCTATTGCTTCTAGTTCTCTACTCACCGAGTGGGTCAAAGGGAAAAGTTTGGAAGAAGCCGGGCGAATCCGTAATACAGACATCGCACGAGAACTTACACTACCACCAGTAAAAATACATTGTAGTGTATTGGCAGAAGATGCTATAAAGGCTGCAATAAAAGATTATAATGAAAAGGGGCAGTAAGCCCCTTTTTTATTCATATCCGCTCCGACCCCGCCGCAGCTTTTCACTTCGTTGTATTTCTCGCTTTGATGTCATTTCTGACGCTTTAAACTGCCATATCCAGGGAAAGATTCCATGTACTATTAGTACAAATGCTACTGACCATGCAAACCATAGATGCTCGAGATAGCTTTCTTGTATCCATTCTAAGTGTTCTATTTTCAATCTACCGGCCATTCTATTATCTCCCATTCACCTTCGTAGTACATACCACTCTCCATGATGTGCTCGTATGCTGCTTCGTAGCTTTCGAACGGCTGACTTGCAAATACTTCGCCGTTCAACTCGATGTAGTATACAAAGTCTACGTGCATTCTATACATTACTCATCCTCTTCTCCGCCCATGACGAGCCAGAAACAAATCACGGAGGATGCTAATAAAATAATTACGAACTCAAACATTTGCCCACTCCTTCATAATCGCTACTGTAAGCATAAAAAATGATACAGTGTTTAACATAATCAGTGCTCGGTCTCTCCAAATCACTGATACCCAAATCCACATTGCAATACCTACCCAGCCAAAGTAAAGATCATACATTCGATACTCTGGGCCTGCTGCACGCATTGCAAGCGAAATCAATATAATCATGCTGGCAGCCCACTTTAGATACCAGTGAAAATCATCTGGCCACCAATTTCTATCCGGCTTTGAAACGCCCAAGGCACGTACCATCGGATTTCCAACTCCGCCATTTCCTTCTTTTTTCAACTTCACTCTCCAATAATACACTTTTTTCTGTGCAGCTCACACTGCTCATTGAATTTGAACTATATACCTACGCATAAAAATGTCTTTTCTTATGCCAAAAAGTGTGGTAAAATATATCATAAATTGATAGACAATAAGGTCTACTCACTATTCTTACTAACCAACAGCGTAGGAAGTATCGTTGTAGTAATTACTGCGTTTAGAGTTGAAGGCGTTAGCCTTTCCACTCGATACCCAGTATATTACAAATAGCTACTTTCAAGCTGTTTACAATCCCACTCTAATTGGCTACTAATCAAAGTAACAATTACGACCAACTAAAGTGACCCCGATAATCAAATAACAATAATACGGGTTCACAACATACAAACTACTTTACTAAAAATTTCTTTTAATTACGTACAATTATGCCAAACCAAAATTTTTTAAAGGTTCGTAAAAGTACTTACAACTTTAAAGTAAATTATTTCTAATTCCTTTAAATAAGAGATAGAATGGATAAATTATCGCTCCTAGAGCTGCAATTGCTGCTAGAGTAAGAAACATTCCAGCAACACCGTAGACGAGCCACATTGCTATTGTCGGTAGTACTTCAATCATTTTAAATTACTCCAAACTATCATAAATTTTTCTTCAGCCTTGATACTCGAGAAATGCAATATACCGTTTATCGAATCTTTCGTCCACTTCTTTTGGCTTAGATGCTTCTCACAAACCTTTACGGCTCGCTCGAACCCCGCTACGGTTTTAAACTGCATACTTGGTCCTTTACTCATTACAAACCTCCTGGGTATTCATCGAACTGCGTTAACCCCGCCACCGCTTTTTCCAAGTTTCGTAACGCTGCTTTGGGACTTTTCTCCAAGCCAGCCAAAGCCGCAGTTTCAACTCCCAGACTTTCAGCGATATTATTAACGATTTCCACTTTTGTGATAGGACTCTCACCAGTTTTTGATACATACACTTCTCTCCTGTATACGCCCTCTCTACTGAGCTTGCCAATTATTGATTTTGTACTGCGTCCTAGCTCCTCTGCTAGTTTATCTACTGTTTCTCTTGTGGGTTCTAACATATACGCTGCGACCATTGCATCGGTCTGCTGTTCAGTATAGTTCGACATTCTTGTGCTTCCTCTTACGATTGTATTTAGTTTTGTCTTGGTGTACGGATGGACGATTGAAATTGTACTTCGCTACGGGGTTGGCAGCGAGTTGCTCACACTGCCCACTACAATACCATACATCTAGTACTGCAGTAAACTCTTTTCCGCATTTTCTACACTTCCGTTTCATCTTCCTCACTCCAAGGGGTAAATATAATATTTCCTGAATCCACATCGACACCAATGCCAGACGAGTACTCTAAATAGCCTACTTCTACATTCTCAATACCACCCAAAGCGTGTGCATAGCGACGTAAATAGATATTGTACTCTGCTTCAAGTGTAGCAGCCTTTTCCTCTATTTTATCTACCAGTGCAAACGCTCTGTTTAGATTTTCGTACAGTTCATCAAGCTCTGCTTTTCTTTCGTCAAGCTGAAACTCAATGGACTTATCTTCTGGAAATTTCAATATATTCATGTACTTTCTCCCAATTAAGTTATAATTATACTGGTTCTAAGAAAAAATGTCAAGATATTTTTTAGGTGAGGTAGGCATAAAAAAGCCCGTATAAAACGGGCAACGGACTTGCTATGTCGAATAGGTCGGACGCCCCACCATGCGCTACCCGTGTCCTCACAGTGTTCTTTTTCCGCGCTAAACACTCAACTGCACGCCTATGTAGTGTCGTCACTAGGATACGCTTACTTTCATTACGCTAGTATAGTAAGAATTAGCGACGCGACGTAGTCAGTAAAGGCTAGAGCAAATCGGCTCATTTTATTACTTCTATAGTCGGCGATTTAAGTAGATATTATACTCGCTGTGAGCATCAAAAGTCAAGAATTATTTTTCGCAACTTCTGAAATAGTTTCCCAGCGTTTGTGTCCAGTATCGTAGGAATTATACTCTATAACGAGTGCATCCGCATTCATATGTAGAATCGGAGCGGGGTCTAAGCGTGCTTTACCAAAGTGCAAAGCAATTCGATTAGATATTGTCTTCGGGTCGTCTTGTAGGGCAGACATAGATATTTTTCTCCTCCCAGGTGATGTCGAATCCTTTTCCATGAATAGGGCGTCGTGCATATATTCGCCCTCCTTGTGTAGCTTCCATCACTACATCGCATTTACCCCATCCGGGGTTTTCCCATAAAAATACATCAAGGTGATGTCGTAAACTGTCCGCTGATATTCTCACCAGATTAGTCCCTCGTCTTGCATATCAAAAAGTATACGTTGTACTTGCAACTCGTCAAATGCCCACTGATATTCTAACTCTTCGCGTATGCCACCAACAAACACCCAGTTCTGGCCTGTAGCGAGAGTAGAAGTGTGACGGTCAACGACCGCCACCATTTCCTGTCGTGATAACAACATTAGCCCACCAACGCGTCGATCATGAACTGAAGATCAACTTTAGTCATTTTGCTGAGTGAAGGCAGTTCTCGACCGATAGCATTTTGTACTTGTGATACCAGCTCAGCCTTCATTACGACAGGCTCGCCACGCTTGGTTACACGCTCAGCTTTCTGGTAGACACCAAGTGCAGAGAGCTTAGCAATGACAGAGCGCTCAGTCTTGTTGAGTCGTGCAGCTAGTGCATTTACAGTCTCACGAGTCGGCTCAAGTGCGTACTCGTCAGTGATGATAGTGATGTCCGCATCTGAGTAGTTTGCGGATGATTTTGCAGTTACGTCCATAATTTTTCTCCCAAAAATTTTGTTTGTGTTTCGATTCAATATAGTAATTATACTACTGAGGGGCAATGAAGTCAAGAAGTTTTTCATCATTCTGCCCAAAAAATTTCTTCTTCGTCACCAGCATCTGCCGCCATTTCCATGACAGCTTCGCAGTCTGCATCGCTGTGGCACACAACGAACTCTTCTGAGCGCAGGTCAAAAGCAATCTGGTACACGGCCTTTGGGTCTGGTGATACTTCGAACCAGAACTCGTCGCCATACAACTCGTCAAACAAGTCTTCTAGTGATGCGCTAGGGTCTTCTGACTGCTCTCGTGCGTCAGCAATAAAGTTGTGCCACTCCAGTGCATTGTACATTTTGCACTTTTGGTCGGCAATGTCGAAAGTCACAGCAATAATTTTTTCCATAGCAAGTCTCCTCTGATTTATGTGCATATTATACTCGCTTCGGCATTTTATGTCAAGAAGTTTTTTCGTTAATGCCAACGCACCCGAATTCCGGGGGGCCGGTCACGAACCGTCGATGTCAAGTAAAATTTGCACCAAATAGCCAAAATTATCGTAAATTTACTACGCTTTGCCCCCAAAATCTGCCATAATTATACTCGACCCCGCAGAGACTATCAAGCAGATTATTTGGTACAATTGCCCTAAATTGTACTTGACATCGTCGGCCTACTACTGTATAATCGGCGCGCGAAGACTTGCGGTTTAAAAAATTTGCACAAAAGGGGCAAAAAGTACTTGACATCGTCGAGCTACTACTGTATAATCGGCGCGCCCGCACCAAAAGACTAATCGAATTGGAAAAAATTTTGTCCACACCCGCAAAAAAGACTTGACAATCGTCGCACTACTACTTATAATGGCGCGAGGTACCCTAAAGAAAATCGTCGTCGTACTACTACTGGCGCGCCGGCGCCAAAATTCTCAAAGAATCAAGGCGCCGGTCTGAGGCTACGAGGCAAGCTCGAGCTTCAAAAGCCGAATCATAATTTCGGCTCGCTTTAGCTTTCGCTCCGCTTCGAGGCAAAGCAAAATTTCCTCGACTTGGGTTCGGCTTAGGGTAATAGTTGGAGTTTTCATAGCATTTTCCTCTTAGGTTAGGGGCGGCTTTATGCCGCCTTATCTTGAATGATGCGCCACGGGGCGCCGTTGATCTTGCCATAGGGCACGCGTTTTTTCTGCGCGAAGCATTGCGCCAGAATTTGCGCTTCGATGCGAGCATCCGAGAGCGCGGTGTGGTCTTCGATGAAGCCATAATCGCCAGAGCAAAAACGGTAAGCGTATTCCGCGCCAGAGCGAAGATTGCCAGCAGACGACACCCAGCCT
>MDTG01145522.1_pt1 | contig 29256 bp, 24 predicted proteins | sample 811421 | NCBI WGS metagenome assembly MDTG01 (sample SAMN05326645, study PRJNA326480) | marine metagenome | isolation source: seawater | place: Pacific Ocean: South East | collected 2011 | reverse complement strand
TAATCAAATCAAATAAGTTATACTTAGCTAAGGTCAAAAGGTTAGCCCATATCTGAAAAACAAGGGGTCGGCAGTTCGATTCTGCCTCTGGCCACAAGGCTTTTTCACTACTATTGTGAAAACAGTGACTAAAACGATGACACGCTCACTTTTAATGTCAATTGGTAAATTTAATTAATTTGAAAATAGATATTATAATAAAAAGATGATAGATTCAAATCTATATTATTTAGATCCAGGTACAAGTTCGTACATTGTTCAAATAATTGCGGCTGCAGGAATTACTGTTGGAATATATTTTCGATCATTAAAGGTATTTCTCATAAACCTTAAATCTAAAATTTTTAATAAAAAATAGCTTTGCAATTGAAATTTTTTAAATTTTCAATGTGTTTTGTATCAATTTCAAATCTTCGTTACTATCTAGTTCCATAAAATAACCTTTGTAATTTGTGCTGAAAATATCAACATCATTATTTATTAGGTAATTAAGAAAGGTAGTGGTTTGAAGAACGTTTGAAGCTTTAAGGCCATAATGTTTTTTATAACGAGAATACCACTCAAGAAAGTTGCTAAAGTAAAAATTGTTAAAATACAAAATACCCATAAATTGACCATTAACCAACTCTATGTTGTCAACCTCGTTACCTATTTCCAATAACTTGCCATTATTGGTTTTGAATGTCTCTAAGTCTTTAAAGTCACTGTCCCCTCTTTTTATCCAAAGATTTTTAAAATTTGAATACGAAGGAACTACAAAATCATAAGTAAAGTTATTTAATTCTAAGATCAGTTCTTTTTCAAATAAAATATCACCATAAATTACAATCACCTCTTTTTCCCTAGCAAGATGTGAAGCACAAGAAATGCTGAAGACTTGGCCTGTATTTTTGTAAAACTTGTTGTTTACTTGTTTAAAATTATATTTTGAAAATAAATTTTTTTTAAATCCCGTAACTATTGTTATATCGTCTGGTTTAATTCCGGCCAAGTACAGCTGTGACAACTGAATGTCTAACATGCATCTATCATCGACCTTTACAATAGATTTTGGAAGATTTAAATTTAACCTAGAACCCCTACCCGCCGTAAGAACAACTACCTTCATTCTATAAAAGACTTTATAATTTCATAATCTGTAAAGTCTCTCTCAGGGTGCCAAATAAAACATAGAATATTAAATTTTTTGTGTTTTGAACTTATCAAATTTTTTTGCTTATCGGCGCAAAGTATATGCCAATTGTTATTTATCTCATCATTAATTTTAATTGAATAATCATTGAAACAGGTTCTTTTATTTCCAACAAAGGTCTCTTCTGTAATACACTCATCTAACAAATAATATTCTTTAATTTTTACTGGATTTTCAGTAAAAATGATATTTTTACTTAAATAAGTTATAGTTTTTTGCATTCCTCTGCAAATTGCAATTATAGGAATGTTGTTATCTATGCCATATTTAATTAGGGCTTCTTCCACTTCTTCTCTTTTTAAATCAGGAAAATTTTTTGATAATTTATTAGCTTCTATATCGCCTCCACCCGACAAGACTATAGCTGCTGGAGCACTTGAAGTTAGATAGTTTGATAATTTCGTATGATTATTAGGTATTGAAATTACTTTATAATTTTCAAAATAATATATCCAGTTTGAATCCAATGAGTAATAATTTTCATCGTGTTGTTGAATAGATCTTGATGTAATTAAAATTTCCTTCATTTAATTTAAGTATAATTGTTTACTTATTGGATCAATTTGTAAATAGTTAATTTCTTCAAGTTGTTTAAAAAGTTCATCTCCTACACCAAAAACGCTTGTGAGATTCTTCTCAGCAGCTCTTATAGCCATGTGTGAATTAGGCCCTCCAAACTTTGTGACCATTCCCTTAATGGGAAGGTTTAGTACCCAATCCCATCCAGGATCAGCATTAGGTAATAAGATTATTTTGTTTCTATAGTTAAAATTTTTATCTTTTGATAAAGGTGTAAGGTTTCCTTTTATTATTTTTTGACCTATGAAATTTGGTTTAGTATTTAAATTTGCAAAGTACAAAAATTCATTTGAGGCTGTAAGTAAATCAGGAAGTTCAAAATTTTTAGCAGGTTCTTCATAAGTAACTTTGTAATTATTGATCAAATTTTCAAAATTTAGATTTTTTAAATTATCTTGATCATACGATTTTGAACTTTTAAGTTGATTTAAAGTCAAGTCAATGGATTTTGAATACATAAATTTTGAATTTTCTCTTGATGCAATTGACTTTTCAAATAAATAATGCCATTCATCTGAATTAAGTTCATAATTTTCTTTATTTAAATAGTATTCAATTTTTTTTAAAGCTTTATTAGGGTCAACAGACTTTGTTTTCTCATCCTCAATATTTTCGATTAAGAAAGATACAAAATCTTCTCCTTCGTCATGAATATTTTTTGAATATAAATCATAATTATTTGGTCTAACATGTCCATATTTGTTTATAAATTTATTATACGAAATTTTTTTGTATTTTAGATTTTTTAGATCTTCAGAGAACTGTGTTGAAATTGTGTTCAAATTATTTAATAAGATTTGCTTTTCGTCTTCTAAAATTACTTCATTCTTAACAAAATGATTAAGTTGAGAAAAATATATAAAAGCTAGCCTTGCATGATGGGAAAAGGGTATTGCCATATTTCTTTTTATGCCGTTTACTGTATTTTTACTTACAAAATTTAAATCTGGAGACAGCTTCTGATAAAATTTTGTAATTTTATTTGTACTACTTTCCAAAATTTTTAAATAACCTTTTTCTAGGGACTTTAAATCATCCACCCAGTCAGTTATTGCCTCTTGATTTAGATGATTTTTGTATCTTTTTTTTATCCTATTTTCAGATTCAAAAAAATAAGAAGTTTCTGCAATTTCAAATTCGATTTTGTCATGGAATTCAGGGTGTTTTAACAAAGTATTTAATTGATAATCAATAATTTTTTCACAATCTTCTTTTGTGAGACTTTTAGGAAGAAAACTATTCAAAGAAGCTCTGACGTCTATATAGCATTTATTACCAAAGTTAAACATTAACTCACTTTCAATTTCTCCTCTATATCCAAACTCTTTTCTTTGTTTGTACCATGAGTCATTAGTTATAAAAGTTTTGTAAAGTGTAATTGCAAGATTGTTTGGTGACTCTCCCAACATTTCAGCAGGGTTCCAGTCACTCATGTTGCTAAACAAAGCTCTTGAACCATAAATATTTACATTTTTGTTTTGAAGTTGTTGAAATTGTCGAATATTTTTTATCATTTCTATTTTATTGTCTTTAGTATTAGTTTCTACTAAAAGAGGTCTTACCTGAAGAAGAAATACTTGTTCATTTTCATCAATAGCAAATTCAATATCTAACAGTTCATATGATATGTGATCAATCAACTCATTTATAAGGTTTAATAGATTTTGGTATTTCCTATATTTTCCTTCTAATTTTTTAACATTTTTGTATATGTAAATATTCTTTAATTTATTTGACGTACCTGCAGTAACTTCGTCCGAATTGTGACTGTGAGCCAAAGAAATACAAAAATACGGAGCAGAATTTTGTAGAACTCTTGTAGTAATTACACCGCTACTTTTTACATTCGGTACAAAATTCTGAATAATAACTCTACTTTCGGAATTTATAATAGGGTAACTATTTAGAACTGAATTTACTGACTTTTTAACAGTTGTGTTAATGTTTTTATCGATTGGTCCAATAGACAAAAACTTGCCTGCGTTAGATTCCTCAAATGAATCTTCGGAATCAGAATCGCTTCTAATAATAATTTTGGAATTGAAATTTTTTAATCTGTTATCGAGTTCACTAATTTCTGATTTTTTTAAAACTTCAAAATAAGGAATTTTTGCAGTTTTAATTTCTTTAAGGTTGTGAAGACTTTTACTTTTACTTCCCAAAAGTAATTTGGCAACGTCAATTTTTTTTCTTACTTCTACAACATTAAATTTATTTTCAAGAATTTTATATTGTGAATTCTTGAAGAAGTCTAAGTTAAATAAGTAAGTTATGTTGTAATGTTTATATTGATTATTTAAATTTTTTATTTCAATTAAGGTGGCTTTAGATAGTATTAAAAATCCATTAAATAAATAATTTTTTTGATTTAAATTAAACAGTTCAGTAGTAGCTTTACTTGTTTTTTGACTTTGACTTGCTGATATTGTATTTAAACCATGATTAACTTCCAGTAATTTTTTTATATCTTCGTGCGATACCTTTTTGTCAACATAATTAACAAGTAGAAAATCTGGAATTTTCTTAGTTGTGTTTAGGAAGTACATTAGTGATCCGAGACTCCCATAATTTATTAACTTTTTGTTATAAATTAAATTTTTAAAACGTTTTTCTTTATGTATTTTATCATTTGAAACTAAAAAGTAGTTTTGCTTAATTCCCAAGTCTTCAAAAAAATTTTTTTTATAGACAATTAAACTGTTAAAGAAAAATTTCTGTTCTGAATCTTCATTAAATAAACTGTCCCCAGCTGCAAGTGTAAGTGTGCTTAAATTGTTGTTTAAATACATAAGTTTTGAATTCTTTTTTTTTATAAGTTTATATCTTTATTTGAAAAACTACAATTTAATAGTATGAAGGACGTAGTTTTTTTTATTGAAAGTAAAAGTTATCTGGCTTTTTCTATTCCGTATTTGAATATATTAAAGAAACTTAATTTAAGTATCGAAATTTATACACTCGAAAATTTTAAAATTCCTAATTTTCAAGATTCAAATATCAAAGTCTTTAGCAATAAAAATGAACTAAATAAAAATTTATTGGGTTTACAGTGCAATTATTTTTTTACCACTTCACCTGGAATTGGAAATATATACTTTCCCAAATCAAAAGTTTACCCAAAAAATAACAGACCTAAATATTTCTATTTTTTCCATTCGTTAGTAAGTCCAAATGAAAATTACATTGAAAACTCATTTAAGGGTTTTGATTATATTCTCTCTCCAAATGAAATAATCAGTAACCAACTTTACTTTTTAATTAACAAGAAAAAAACAACTGTATACACAGTTGGATATCAATATTTAAATTTAGACTCAAAAGATGTTCTTACAGATACTAAAAATGTCTTACTTGCTCCTTCTTGGGGAATAAATAATCTTTTTTCAGAAATTCATAGGTCAAATCTACATAACTTAATAGAAAAACTAATATCAAACAATTTAAAAGTATTCGTAAGGCCTCATCCTATGGATAGTGAAGTTTCAAAAGTGTTTGAAAATTATGAGAATATAGAACTCTATTTAAAAGAAAAGGTTGAGCATAGTAATTTTGATTTTGTTATTACTGATTGGTCCGGCATATCTCTGGAATATTTTTATGATCAACGTAAACCGGTCGGGTTCGTAAACACTGAAAAAAAGAGAAGAAGGAAGCTAGGAAAAAAAGAGGGGGATATTGAACTTATTGAGAGTGAGATAATTGAAAAGATAGGACCTAAGATTGATTTAAATCTACTAAATATTTTAGATTTATTAAATTTTAAATATGAAAAATCAGATTATATAGAAAGTTTATTTCTTCCTCGATTTGATGAAGAAAATATTAAGAAACTTTTAACCAAATTGTTACAGTAATATCCCTTGATAACAACTTGAAAGTTTTTTTTTTGCTTTAAACAAAAATAAAAATTGAATTAATATCTAGTTGTGACAATTTACTTCAAAAATTTATTTAAAGATTCTAAGTTTAGATATTTATTTGCAATAATTCTAATCGGTCCTATATCTAGGTGGTGGTCTGCTATTGAAGCAAACACTACTGTTCTTGAAGCTGGACGTATTTCTTTTAATTATTTTTTTTCATCATTCATACTCTCATTCTTTTTAGCTATTTTTTTGTCAATAACGCCAATTATTTTTGATTCAAATAAATTTAAAATTTTAAAAACGGTCTCATTTATTATTTACTTATCTTTACTAGCTATCGGATTTGGAAGTTTTCTGAGTGGGATTAAGTTTATATATGGAAATTTAAAACTTCTTTACGGCGGCACTATAATTTTGATACTTATTTCTTTTTATTTGAAAGAAAAGCTATCCGATTTCAAATTACGAAAGGGAGTAAATTTTTTATTTATATTTTCTTTTTTTTTCAGCTTTAATACCGATTTTTTTAATAACTACTAGTTATTACATTCCCCCTTTGTTAGAAAATGGCTCTACGAATTATGAGAAGGTCGAGGGAAATGGAAATGTGTTAATGCTAGTCTTTGATGAAGTGTCTTTTTCATATTTTGAAAAAACACAAAATGAAATACCTTTATTTATGCCTAATCTTGATAAGCTTGCTTCAGAAAGCAATGTTTATTCAAAGGTTGCTACAACATACCCATTCACAGACGTAGCCATTCCATCAATGTTATCTGGTTTAAACTCGGTAGAAAATTTTGCAAAATCTGGAGAACGCATTGATATCTCAGAAGGTCCACTGAAATCCCTTAAAAATTCTCATAGAATATACTCACAATTGGTTGTTTTAGACATTTGTAAAGCAGTAAACTGCTCGGAATCATCATATATTCATAAATCTACTTTTTATGTATGGTTATTAGATATTTTTGCAATTGGAGGAAATGTACTCCCTTTTCCATTACAGAAATATTTTCCTACTTTAGAAGGGACTTGGAGAAATTATTGGGAAATTGATGATGTTTGTTTCAATTGTTACGACTACCTTCCTTCAGAATATCCTGAAACAGAATTAGCACCAAGAGACGATGTGAGTAATTGGTTTTATCTTTATCATAATGAAATTACACATCATCCGTGGAACTTAGACTCTAAAGGAAAATCTATTCAACCTAAATCAAATAAGCACTTTAAAGAATTTCTTTTTCCTGAGTGTATAGGTTTAAAAAGGGTTTTATGTACTGACGATAGAATTGCACTTAGTAGAGAAGTTTATTCCAATGGCTTAATGGAGGCAGATCGAATAATTGGTGACTTTGTCACGTTTTTAAAAAGTACTAATCAATATGAACAAACAATGATAATAGTAACTTCTGACCACGGAATCATTCTTGATGGGCAGGGTGACGGAAGGAGGCCAAAAAGTTTAGAAAGGGTTCGTCCACTCGCACATGTACCTCTTGTTGTTAAATTTCCAAGTCAAAATGAGGGTAAAATAATAAACGATATTAAATCTACAGGTCAATTAATTTCTACAATTGTTAAAACAGTTGGTGTTAATTCTTCAGATGAAGAATTAACAGATTTGAATATGGATATTCCTAATGATTCTCAATTTGTAACAGAAAATGGAGAGTTTATATTCAGTGTGAAAAGCATATTTGAAAATACAACTCCACCAAAAAAAATTCGGTCAAATTTAAAGATTTCAGCTTGGAATTACTCAGAAACAAATACACAGCTTATAAAAGAAGTAATTCCAAGTGAAGGAATAGTTGGTCATGGATACAATTCTAAGCGAGGTGCTTCTGATGTAGCAATTATGGCTTGGTTTTCTGACTCAATAGATTGTGAAGGCCAGTTGTTATTAAAGTACCAACCCAATGGAAAACTTTTTCAAACGATTTACGACTCATCCAAAAAAGAAAGTTTAGTATGGTCAATTGTTGAAAGAGAAGAAAATCTTAAATCTGAAGATTTCAATTTATTTTGTTATGAAAAATAAAAATTTGATAATAAAAATTTATTTATTTTATTTGTAATTTCTGCTCAAAATTATATTTAATTTTTGTTACTTATAATATATAATTTATTTTTAAATATTATCTTATAATCTTCCCTTAGTTCACAATCAGATTCCTTTAAATAACAGACAATTGTTGTTTCTTTGTACAGATCTCCATCAAACCAATAGGCTTTTTTGTCAGTTAAGAGTCTGAAAGTTCTGGGCGAGTGAAAACTAAAAATATACTCATTTTTAGTTTTAATTACAAAATCGACCATTTCTTTTGACTCCAATTGGTGGGGACCAGTTTGATTTTCTAAAACATCGATAGAATTGTTGAACTGAAGTAAATTTAAAATTATGATAAAAACAAAAAATATTTTGAAAATAATATAATTTTTAAATTTTTTGTTTTGTAAAAATTCATCAAATGCAAAAAAAGAAATCGCAAATACAGGAATAAAGTACCTCACCAAAGAAGGTGAGTCCCATATTAAATGAAACATAGAAAAAGCAACTATCATGAATGAGTATTTGTTGCGAATAAATATCAAGAAGCAAATAATAAATATACCAACTACTAAATTGATACTTGTAGTAAATCCAATAAAAAGTCTTGCAAATTCATTAAAGAAAAATAAAATCTTTTCAAAATTTAAGATAGTTTCAATGTTGTTGATCAATAAAGCAAATATTCCAAATGTTTCACTATCTGATTGTCTTGTTTCATAAAACCCATAAAAGTTCATATTAAAAATATTTTTTGTAAGAAAATTTACAACTAGTAATGACAAAATTATTGAAAGTAAATTTTTTAATATGTTTTTTTTCTCAAAAATTATGTCACAAATAACAAATATTAAAAAAGTTGGTCTGATTAAAATACTTAAAATATAAAAAATTAATCTAAATTTATCATGTCTACTAAATAGGCCAAGCAAAAATAACAAAGTTGCCGTAGATTCTGTAAGAACAGCATCTTTATATTGTCCAATGATTGTTGGGTGTAATATAAAAATCAGGGAATAGAAAAAAGAATATCTCTTATTTTTTTTATAAATTATAAGAGATATAAAAAAAACAGAAATTGGAATTAAAATTCTTACTGAATATAAATCAAAATTTGTTAGGAAAGAACTTATTGAAATTAGTAATGGCATTCCTATTGGTGTATAAATCGGATATTTTGGGTTTTCAGATAAATTTATCAAGAAAGACTGTGTATCAATAAATTCCTGAGTGCTAAAACTTTGTATCGCCTTAGCTTGTAATATATAGCCCGCATAGTCAGAACCCCATGAAATTACATTTGAAAATGGTAAGAAACTAACTGTTACTAAGATGAATAATATTGAATATCTTAAATAAATATCTGATTCTTTTTTTACTTCCCTCATAAAGTCTCAAAATTATTTTCTAGCAAAATTTTGATCCATATTATATAAATCTGTAACCCTACTAAAAATATTAAGAATGAGTTCACCCCTCTTCGTAATTATGTAACCTTTATCTGATTTAATAACATTTCCCAATTCAATTTGTTCTTCGAGTCTTTTTTGTAATGCATCATATTCATAGAAGTAAACATTGTTTACGTGTTCAAGAATAGAATTTTTACTCACTGGAACTGCATTTTGATTGTTAAGATAATCCATCATTATTACGGTGTTTGATCGAGAGGCATTAAAGGGAATGAAGCCATAGAAATTGTAATTAAGAAAAAATAAAATTAAAAAGTAAATTATCAAATCTTGAGAATTGAAAAGTTTTTTGAGATATTTTATATTAACTATTTTTATTAAATATACGAAAACAATGGAAACCACAAAAAGCAAAGTAATTTCCCCAATTAACAAATTCTTATTTAATCCAAGTTCTAGATATCTAAAGCTTAAAATATATACAAAAGTACCTAATATTAAAAAAGTTATAAAAAAAACTATTTTTAGAAATGTTCTATTACTCATTTAAATTATTTTATCACTGATAAGAATCGGAAAATTAATTATTTCAGAATTATATGTTTTAAATTTTTAACTGAGAGGGGAATTAAATAAATTAACATTAAGTTAGGAAGCAACCACCATCTACTTCCATATTCAAAAGTTAAAGAACTTAATAATATATTTAATATAAAAATTAAAAAAAGTAGATTTGAAAAGAAATCTTTTTTGGCAATTGAAAATATAGACAAGAAAGGTAAGTAAACCCACAATCCTAAAGGAGCTCCAATTGCAAATAAGATTTCGAACAAAGGTTTTATAATTAATCCCAACATAGATTCATCAAGTAAAATTGGGACATTTCCTAGATTATTATAAAGGGGGTTGTAAAGAAAACAGTATGAAAAGTCGCACGACCTACTTCCTTCACCATAAAGTCTTGAGATATTATCTAGTACTTGAAGATAGTTATTATTATTAGTAAGTTCGGTTAGATATTCTATATTAGATAAATCTCGATCTCTAAAATCCCTTAACATTTTTCCTTGTTCGATATTTGTAGAAATCGTTGTTGAAAAGATAAACTGATTATTTAAAAAATAGTTATAAGTCATTATCAAGAATATTGATGCGAAGAGGTAAAGCAAAAATTTATTTAACATTTCTCTTTTTCTTAAAAATAAAAAAACAAAGAAAATTAATAAATTTACAATACCAATTGGCCTTACGAAAAAACTTAATAGTAAAAAAATAAATGATAGATTTAAATTTTGTTTTTTAAGATAAGAAAGTCCAAAAATGGTTAAGAATGCATAAGGTACCTCACTGATTATCAAAGGGGTAATATCAAAATTATTATGGAATATATAAAACAAAAATACACCTAATAAAGCAAAGTTGTTTGTTCTTTCATAGGTTAATTTAAAAATTATATATAAAGCATATGAAAAAAATAAGATATATATGTAACTAGCAATTTCGTCAAAAAATAATGCTAACAATCCAGAAAGGATTGGCTGACCTGGGGGCCATTGTAATAGAGGTTCGGAAATACAATCTATAGCAAGTTTTCCACATTCGAAGAATGTTAACCCTAATTGTTTATATGTAATTGAATCTGGGACTGAAGTCCAGAAATATAAGTAATCAATCTGATGAACGTTTGTAAACTGGAAAATTATAAAAGGAAGTACTAACAACAATGGACTTATCTGTATATTCTTTTTTTCAAAAGTTAAATAAAAAAATATGAGAATATTAGCAACTAATAAATACACCCACAAGGGGGTATCTACTAATAGCCAAGAAGAGTAATCAGAAATTTTTAAATTTGGATTTTCAATTAGCCATCTGTTTAATAATAGGTAGTTGAAAATTACCGAAGGTAAAAGTACTTTTGATCCAATAGATAAGATCGGCATACTTTATTGTACTTTTTAATTTATATATTAAGGTAAAATTTATGAAATCTTTAAAATTAAATAATATAAATTTATTTTATTTTTTTGTAAATATCTCATCTACTTAATCAATTTACACTAATTCAATTTCATAATATTAATATTGGTTTTATGAAAAATAAAAAATTAGATAGTAAAAATATTTTTATTTCATTCATAATAGCTGCTCAAACTTTACTTTTAATAAATCTTGTGAGTCTTTATACACTAACTCATTACAAAGCCATAAGAACAAATAAAATAATGAGATTTACAGAATTAGTTGGTCCATTTTTTAGACCCCATGATAGACCAGGAGTTAGATATGATTTGGGAGAGCCTTCAGTTGGGTATCATTTTTTTGGTGACTTAGCGGAATTAATGTTTTACGCAAAAAATGTTTCTCGAACTATTGAATATCTTGATTTAAATATTCAATATCCTGCTTCCTCACTACTTTTTTTAAGAATGTTTCAAAATTTTGAAATTAAAAACTTTATTCTTATTCTCATATTGTTTTCAATAGTTTTAGTTATTTATGGAATAAAGCAGTACGATTTAATAGTAAATAAATCCTTATTTGTTTTTACACTTATATTCTTATCAAAACCATTTTTGTTTTCAATTGATAGAGGCAATCTAGAATTCGTTGTTTTCTCATTAATATTTTGTGGATTAGCTATTAAAAAAGAGAAACGAAAGTTATCTTTAATTTTATTTATTTTTGCACTTTGTTTGAAACCGTCATCTGCATTATTACTTATATTCTTAAAGCTGCCTTCTTTATTGTTAATTTCATTTGGATTTTTAGCTATACAGATAGGTTCATATCTGTACCTTAAAGTAAATCCAATAGAAGGGTTTTTAAATTATTTAAATAATTTATCGTCTTTCTCAACAACCTATCCATATCCAATCGATGTAGAAATGTCTAATCTAAGCTTTTGGACAATAGTTAACAATATAAGACACTCTGAATATATTCTTCTAACCCCTGTTGGGACTTTTTTTCAGGGACTTTTAAACAACAGTAATTTAGTTGCTATTGTTTCTGTAATTTTATATTTTTTATTGATTAAATTTTTAAAAATAGATATTTATGACTCACATATTTATTTTGCCGGCTATTTATCAATAACTATTTTAATGAGAGAATTTACCGGGTATTATGCAGCAATATACTTTGTAATACCCCTTGTGCTTTTGTTTAGAAGAAATAAATTAGACATTGGAAATCTAATTTTTGGAATATTTGTGTTTCTATCAATACAGCCAGTACAAATATTTATATCAAAAAGCTATTTGATACAGTTCGAAAATCTTGAAACTTTTTATAGGCTTTCGTCTAGTTTTATTCTTTTAATAGTTTTCTTGATATGCATTATTCATAATTTATTAGATATAAAGGAAGTTACAAAAAATTAAAAATTTTGAAGTTGCTCATAACAAAAGATGTTTGAATATTAAGCTAAAAATATGAGAGTTTCAGATAGAGTTGCAGAATTACTAGCTGAATTTGGTATAAAGCACGTATTCATGGTTACAGGTGGCGGAGCAATGCATTTAAATGATGCGTTTGGAAGAAACCAATCTCTTAAGGTAATTAATATGCATCATGAACAAACTTGCTCAATGGCTGCAGATGGTTACGCAAGGACAAATAATCTTATGGCATGCGTCAATGTAACAACTGGACCTGGAGGTATTAATGCAATTAACGGTGTATTTGGTGCATGGACTGATTCAGTCCCAATGGTTATAATTTCAGGTCAAGTAAAAAGAGAGACATTAAATTTTAAAAATTCAAAACTAAGACAACTTGGTGATCAAGAAAACAATATTGTCTCAATGGTTAAAAACATCACTAAATTTTCTTATATTTTAAAAAATCCACACTTTGTAGATGATGTTGTGTCAAAAGCTTTAAAAATTGCTACAACTGGAAGACCGGGTCCCGTTTGGATTGATATACCTATAGATATTCAAGGTGCACCTTATGAAAAGAGTAAACAACTAAATTTGAACAGGTTATCAGTGCCAGTAGTAAAAAAAATAAATAAAGAGACAATTAATAAAGTAAAGAAACTAATTCAAAATTCAAAAAGGCCAGCAATTTTGGTTGGTGGTGGAATTCGAGCTTCTGGTGCACATAAAGAGTTTTTAAAATTTATTAATAAAACTGATATACCTGTTCTTACCGCATGGAATGCCCATGATGTATTACATGACAGTCATAAGAATTATGCTGGTCGACCTGGGACTGTTGGTAATAGAGCTGGAAATTTTATTATTGAGAATTGTGACTTATTAATAGTTCTAGGATCAAGATTAAATATTAGACAAATTGGCTATAACTTTAATGAATTTTCAAAAAACTCTTTCAAAGTTATGGTTGATGTAGACAAAGAAGAGCTAAACAAAAAAACTTTAGATATTAATTTAAAAATCAATCACGACCTTAACGATTTCCTAAAAGCAATGAATGATTCGTTTAACAAATTAAGTATTGTTGATCATAAAAAATATCTATCCTGGTGCAAAGAGCTAAATCTATCTTTTCCAATTTTTAAACAGGATTACAAAAATTCTAAAAAGGTCAACCCTTACTATTTTGTAAATGAATTATTTAAAAATTTAAAAGAAAAAGACAATATTGTTACATCTGATGGTACTGCAGTGGTAACAACATTCCAGGGTGCAATCTTAAAAAAGGATCAGAGATTGTTTAGTAATTCTGGTTCAGCATCAATGGGCTTTGGACTGCCAGCTGCTATTGGAACATGTTTTGCTGCTGATTTAAAAGAAACTTACTGTATCGAAGGCGATGGAAGTATACAAATGAATATTCAAGATCTAGCAACTATTAGCAAATATAAACTACCAATTAAAATTTTTATACTTTCTAATGATGGATATCACTCTATTAGACAAACTCAAAATAAATACTTTCCAGATAATACAGTAGGTTGCGGACCAGAAAGCGGACTTGAATTTCCTGACTTTAAATTAATAGCAAATGGATACGGTTTAAAATATAAACAAATTAATACATCAAATAAGTTGCCCGAAATAATTAAAGAAGTAATTCAAGAAAAAGAACCTATTGTGTGTGAGGTAGTGATAGATAAAAATCAGGAGTTTGAACCAAAAGCCTCCTCAAAGCTATATCCAGATGGCAGAATGAAGTCTGCTCCTCTATATGACCTTTACCCATTTCTTGATAGTAAAATAATTGATGAAATAATTAATTATGAGTAAAAAATATACAGTTCTAATAACTGGAGCTAGTCGGGGAATAGGGAGAAATATTGCTCAGTACTATATTGATAAAGGCCACAATGTGTTGACACCAACAAGAGAAGATATAGATTTAGAAAAAATAGATACAATTGATCAAAATCTCAAACAATTTAAGGAAGATAAAAAAATTGATATTTTGATATGCTGTGCTGGAATAAATGAAAACAAAAATTTCGAAAATTATGACTATTTGTCAGGTCAAAAAATAATAAATGTCAATCTACTATCTAATATTTCGTTAATAAAAGCTTGTTCATTGGATATGAAACAATCAAATTTTGGAAGAATAGTACTGATAGGTAGCCTGTGGTCAAAGTACGTTAGAAATGAAAAATTGTTTTATTCAATTTCGAAATCTGCACTAGTTTCCTTAGGGCAGTCTGCATCTATTGAGCTTGGTGAGTTTAACATACTTGTAAATACAGTATCCCCAGGATTTGTTAATACCGAAATGACCTCTCAAAACCTTACTGATGCACAAATCAATAGCTTTGCAAAACAAATACCTATAGGAAGATTTGCGGAAAGCCATGAAGTTTCACCATTAGTATATTTTCTCGGCTCAGAAGATAATACTTACATAACTGGGCAAAATATATTAATCGATGGTGGGTGGAGTATTGGTTAACTCTATAAAGATTAAATCTGGTGGTGGAGACTACAATATAAAGTTTTTTGTGAATCTTAAAGACGTCTCAAAAAAAATTAACCATGAAAACAATTTTTTCATTATTGACAAATATGTTCACGATAATTTTAAATTAGTAAACAAAAAATATAAAAATAATATAGTTAGCGTATTAAAACCAAACGAAAAAATAAAAACACTGGAGACCGTCGAAAGAGTTGCGTCAAAGCTTGTAAGAAAAGGGGCCAATAAACATTCAAATATAGTGGGAATTGGAGGAGGTTTTATTCAAGATATAAGTCAATTTACTTCCCATATATATCACAGAGGTACAAATTTAACTTTAATTCCAACAACTCTTCTATCATTGGCTGACTCTTGCATGGGTGGTAAGTGCGGAATTAATGTTAGTAGTTTCAAAAATCAGGTAGGAATTTTTAAATCTCCAAAGGATATATACATATATAAGGGATTTACTAAGACACTAAATAATCAGTTACTTGTTGATGGATACGGAGAAATATTAAAGTTATTAATTACAAAAAACAAATCACAAACAATTAATTTTCTAGAATATTTAGATACGAGTAAATTTGATATAGAAGCGGTTAATAAATTCATCAGATTAAGTTTGTTATCTAAAAAGCCTGTAGTCGAAATAGATGAATATGAGTTAGATTACAGAAGAATATTAAACTATGGTCACACATTTGCACATGCAATTGAATCATTATCAAAAAATAGATTAGGTCATGGTCATGCAGTTGGTTTTGGTCTAAATCTTGCAAATTTTATTTCATACCGGATGGGTTACCTTGATAAAAAAATATTTTATAAAATTTATAATTCAAGTTATCAAACATTTGATTTTGAAAAAATTATTAAAAACTTTAAATTTTCAGAAAAAGAATTTTTAAAAACATTTAAAACAGACAAAAAAACTGAAGGAAACTATACAAATTTTATTTTATGTTCGGGATATGGTGAGCTGTTTATAAAAAAAATTAAACTAGATGATAAATTAGCCACGTTCATTAATGAATTTTATGAACTAAATGTTTAATTTAGGCATTGATATTGGTGGCACAAACACAAAATTTATCCACTTCGATAAAAACATTTCTAATTACAGTGATGCATTTAAAAGCGTTGTACGGACACCACAAAATATAGTCTCTAAGGAAATTTCATATTTAGATTACGATAAAATTTTCGAAATTATTAATTCAAAAATATCTGAGGTTGGTCTCGAGAAAATTAGCTGCATCACACTTTCAGGCCAAATGCACTCAGGTATGTTGTTAAATGATTCTAAAATCATTGATGGACCATATTCATGGCAGTCTGAGAAAAATCCCAATATTATTGATCAGATTACATTTAACAAAAATGTGCTTGATTTAAAAAGGGGATATCCAATATTCAACATTTCAAATTCAGTGGGCATGTATGCTACTTTACTAACTAAAATTTTTGGGGATTTGACCAGTAATTATAGTGTAATTCATAAATCTGAAGCGTCTGCGACTGGATTCTTTGATTACTATGAAAATGATTGGGAGCATTCTGTTGTCAGAGAATTGTTTCCTAAAATTAGTCTTCCTTCTGTTGTTAGTGGTATTAAATTCTATAAACTTAACAATAGTAGGGGGGAGATATCTCTTCCATTTGGAGATTTTCAAATGTCTATGGCAGATAATATTGATACTGAAAATACACTTTCATTAAATATTGCTACTGGTGGACAAATTGCAATTATTAAAAATAAAAAAAGTTCTATATTTCAAACCAGGCCATCAATAAACAATAATGAGTATTATGACTGTATTACACAGCTTCCAGCCGGAAGGCTAATTGACTTATATCTCAAATCTACAAACATAGATTCATTAAACCTAAGAGATGTCAGATTTAATGAATCTATTTATAAAAAAGTGTCTCTGTGCCCAGATTTATTTTCAAATAATGAAATGGTTATCTACTTGCAAAACTTAAAAAAAGAATTTCAGTCACAAGCTGGAGAATACTTATTATCGTCTTTATTAAAAAAATATATCTATTTAATTGATCTTTACAAAAAAGAATATAATTTTAATAAAATAATTTTGAGTGGCTCAATACTAGAAAACTATAATATTTTTACAGATGGGGTTCACCACTTCTTTAGTGATGATGAAATAGAATTTAACGAAAATGATGTTTTAAAGTCACACTTTTTTTTATTAAAAAATAAGAAGTAAAAAAAAATCAAATTATAATCATCGTATGGCTGATAATTCAATATTTGAAGATCTATTCGTCTTGGAGATTGCAAATAATCATTGGGGAAGTGTTGAAAGAGGAAAAAAAATTATCCATGAATATTCAAGGGTAATTAGGCACAATAACGTAAAAGCAGCAATCAAATTTCAATTCAGAGATGTTGATTCTTTTATACATCCTGATTTTGCTGATAGAGAAGATATGAGATACGTATGGAAGACAAAGAAAACCAAACTCAACGAAGAGCAGCTTGGAGAACTTGTTGAGTACACAAGACAACAAGGAATGCATCCAATGGCTACTTGTTTTGATGAAAAATCTGTTGATTTATTTCAACGCTTGGGTCTTGACATTATGAAGGTGGCGAGCTCAGATATAAACGACTGGCCTTTACTAGAAAAAATTGCCACTTTAAGAATGCCAACTATTGTATCGTCTGGAGGTTCATCATTAAAAGATGTAGATGATATAGTTTCTTTCTTTGAAAAAAAGAATATACCGCTTGCCCTAAATCATTGTGTGTCCCTTTATCCGTCTGAAGACTTTGAACTAGAGTTAAATCAAATAGACTTTCTTAAAAGCATATTTCCAGAAACTGTAATTGGTTTTTCTAGTCATGAAATGACATCTTGGCAAGCATCGATGTATGTAAGTTATGCTAAAGGTGCAAGAACATGGGAAAGGCACATAGATATTGATGATGGTGAATATTCTGTTTCTCCATACTGTTCTTTACCAGAACAAATTGACGAATGGCTCGGCGCTTATCATCTAGCGAAAGAAATGTGTGGAGCTCCAGGTTCACAAAAAAGAATACCGGTTAAAAGAGAAGTTGAATACCTTGATAAGCTTGTTAGGGGTGTATACGCAAGTAAAGACCTAAAAAAAGGAGAAGTTCTCAATGCTGAAGATTATTTTATGGCTATACCTCTTCAACATGGCCAACTGTCTTGTAGAGAGCTAGTTGAGGGTGAAGTTGTTCTTGAAGATATTTCCGCTAATCAAGCAATAACGGTTGACAAAATGGATACACCCTATGCAAGAAACAAAAAAATGAGAGAAAAAATTATGTCACGTGGATTTGATGTCAATGCGGGAGAAGAAGGTTTCGTACCTAAGTCTAAAAAATAATTAATTACTAATTTTTGTTTTTACAAAATCTACAACAACTTGAATAATAAAGTCGAGCATTTGCTTAGTTAATCCCGGGAATACTCCAATCCAAAATGAGGAAAGAGCTACTAAGTCTGAGTTAGAGAGCTTTCCAACTTCTCGATGTTCGATATTTTGATATGCTGGTTGCCAAAGTAGGTTACCTCCAAATATAAATCTACTGCCTATTAAGTTTTTATCAAGCTCTTCTATTATTTCTGCACGTGAAAAAGGAGCGTCCTCTCTTACAGTCAGAGCAAATCCAAACCAACTAGGTTCTGAGTTTTCTGTAGGTTCTGGAAGATAAAAGAACTCATTAAGTTGCTCAAATCCATTCCTTAGATAATTCCAATTGTCTTTTCTAGCCTTAATAAAATTATCTAATTTGTCTATTTGAGTAACTCCAACTGCACTCTGCAGATCAGTAAGCTTAAGGTTATATCCTATATTCGAATAAATATATTTATGATCATAGCCATATGGAAGATTTCCTAATTCCCAGTCATACCTCCTACCGCAAGTATCGTTTTGTCCAGGAGCACACCAACAGTCTCTTCCCCAATCCCTCATTGATTCTAATACTTTTTTGTCTTGTCCTTTTTTAGTTATGATTGCGCCACCTTCACCCATTGTTATATGGTGGGCTGGATAAAAACTAAAAGTACCAAACTTTCCAAAAGTACCTACGTATTGATTGTTATATTTAGCCCCAAGTGCATCACAAGAGTCTTCAATCAACCATAAGTCATTTTCTTCACAAAATTTTAAAACTTCCTTTACATTAAAGGGATTGCCTAGTGTATGAGCAATCATAACAGCCCTTGTTTTTGGACTTAATGCTTCTCGCATCATTTCTATATTTATATTGTATGTGTGTTTATCACAATCAACAAAAACTGGAACGCAACCATTTTGAATTATTGGATTCACAGTTGTGGGAAATCCAGAAGCTACTGTAATAACCTCATCACCTTTTTTGATTTTGTCAACTTTATATTTTTCTGAAGTTAATGATGAAAAAGCAACAAGATTTGCAGATGATCCAGAATTAACCGGTACAGCGTGTTTAATACCTAGAAAGTTTGAAAACTTTTCTTCAAATACATCAGTGTAGCGCCCCTCGGTCAACCAGAAATCAAGAGATGCATCTATCAAAGATTCGACATCTTTTACATCAAATACTTTTCCACTTACAGGCACGGGTGTTTTTCCTGGCACAAACTCAACTTCAGGAAATTCTTCATTAAAATGTTGATCGATAAGTTTTAGAATTTTTTTTCGTGCGGTCATTATATAATCTTATTACTGTATTAAATTTAATATTTTTTTGTCTGTTATTTGCCAGTCTAAATTTTTACTTTTTAAAAAATTCAATAGGTACTTATTATTACCTATATATTCATCGATGCCTTCGGGGTTATCAAGTCTATTAACAACTGAAGAAAACTTTTTAGCTACTATATTTGCAAGGTCACTAATTTCAAAAGTATCTAAACATGCATCAAATATATTAATTTCACTACCAGTGAATTGAAAAGTTCTATAATTGTAATAACTGAATAGATTTTCAAATAAAATATACGACCTATAAACAAGTTTCGATGATTCAATATTGATTTGATTATTTTCTTTAGCTTGCTCAATAAATGATGTGAATGCATAATGTTTGCTATAGTCATAAAAGCTTCCCAAAAAACCATAAATTCTGGCTATGTCTAAATTGGTATTGGTATTTTTACAATGATTAATATATAGTTTTTCTTCTTTAATCTTGTTTTTTGAATACAGATTGCTTTTATTTCCCTCCCAATGGACTGCTCCAGATGAGATGTTAAGAATATTTAACGGTTGAAACTGAATAAGAAATTCTTTTTTTAATTCTAAAAGTTCTTCAACCTGCTCTAAATAATTAGAATTACCCAATATATCAATTTTATCTTGAGTTGGAAATGCAAGATCAATGAGGGAATCTACTTTGTTTAATCTTAAATTGTTTATATTTTGAATAGGTTGTGTTTTATATATTAATTCTTTTTTAAGTTCTATCGTTTTAGGTTGTTTAAATGAATAAAGAAATAAATTAACATTTTGCAATTCACTAAGAGATGAAACAAAATTTTTACCAATCCATCCTGAAGCGCCTAAAATAACTATATTTTTAGTTAGAGAATTTAAATTAGTCATAGATAGTATCATTATACATATGAAGGTGGTTTTATTAGCAGGTGGTCTCGGCACTAGACTTAGAGAAGAGACTGAATTTAAGCCTAAACCAATGGTAGAAGTTGGTGGTTATCCAATTATCTGGCATATAATGAAAATATTTTCAAACTATGAATTAAATGACTTTATTGTTTGCCTTGGTTATAAAGGGGATGTGATTAAAAATTATTTCATCAATTTTCAAACTCAACACAACGATTTTTCTATAAACACATCCAAACAAAACTCAATTAAAATTTACGAGTCACAAAACTTATCAAATTGGGATGTCTTGCTTGCAGATACTGGCGTAAGCTCCTTCACGGGCGAAAGAATCCGAAGAGTTAAAAAATATATTCCCAAAGGAGAGTCTTTTATAATGACTTACGGGGATGGATTAAGTGACATAAATATCGACCAGCTTATAAGATTTCATAAATCCCACAGTGGAATTGCAACAATAAGTACAACAAAACCATCGTCTAGATTTGGAATGGTTGAAATAGATACAGATAATAAAGTTAGTGATTTTAAGGAAAAACCACAAGCTGATGGAAGTATCAACATGGGATATATGGTTTTAGACTATGAAGTTTTTGATTACATAAATGAAAATGATGTTTTTGAAGAGGAACCTCTTAAAAAACTTGCAAAATCTGGAAATTTATACTCCTTCTCACATGAAGGATATTTCCAACCTATGGACACATATAGGGAAAATTTGTCCCTAAACGAAACTTGGGATAAAGGTATTGCGCCATGGAAAATTTGGGAATAAAGATTTGTCTATATTTGAAAAAAACATACTAGTTACTGGCGCTACGGGACTTCTTGGAAGTCATTTCTCAAATTATTTGTTAAAAAATAATTGTGAGTTTACAGCATTAGCTATTGAAGATTCTTACTCTTCAACTTATGAAAATTCTTTTCCTCAAGTTAATATAAATTATGTAGATATTGCAAATTTTAAATTATTAGATAATTTTTTAAAATCTAATAATTTTGATATTATTTATCATTTTGCTGCTCAAACTCAAGTTGGTGATGCGATTAACAATCCAATCAGAACTTTTAAATCAAATATCGAAGGTACTTGGAATATATTAGAGATATGTAGAAACAGTAATTTACCAATTGTTATAGCATCTTCAGATAAGGCTTATGGTATTGCTGATACTTTGCCCTATAAAGAAAATTTTGAATTAAAGGGAGAATTTCCATATGAAGTATCTAAGTCTGTTACTGATTTACTAGCTAATACATATAAGAAAACTTATGGCCAAAATTTAGTTACTTTAAGATGTGGAAATATATATGGGGGTGGAGATTTAAATTGGGAAAGACTTATTCCTGGAGTAATTAAATGGTTACTTGAAGGAGAAATTCCCGTATTAAGATCTGACGGTAGTTATGTCAGAGACTGGGTTTATGTTGATGACGTAGTAATGGCTTACATAGAAGTGGGTAGAAAACTGTTTGAAAAAAAGGTTAGCCACTCGTCTTATAACTTTTCTTCCTCAGATAATTTTTCTGTAGATTATGTTTATAAAAAAATCTGCGAATTAATTAAAGGAGAGTATGTTGAGCCTACTTATAATATCTCGTCAGATAAAGAAATACCAAGTCAATACCTTGATTCTACTTTGATTCAGCAAGACCTAAATGTTGTTGCAAAAGTAAAATTAGACGAGGGGCTAAAAAAAACTATTACTTGGTATAGAGAGTTTTTGAAATTATGAAAAATATATCTGTTGTTATCCCAGCATATAATGAGGAGGGGAATGTTGAAGAATTAACAACTCGTATAGGTGATGCTTTTAATGCACTTGAAGACTATGATTATAAAGTTATTTTTGTAGAAAATGGTAGTACTGACAATACATTTAAAAAATTAAAATCCCTGCAAGAATCAAATAATCGTATTCGAATAGTCAAATTATCAAGAAATTTTAAAATGGATGGTGGGATTGCAGCAGGAATTGAACAGGTTGATACCGATGCAGCTATTATTATGACCGCAAACCTCCAAGATGATCCTTCTATTATTCCAGACTTCATAAAGCTTTGGGAAGAAGGGTATGATCATGTTTATGGAATTGTTAAATCCAGACCAGGTAAATCACCCATAAGAAGATTAAATTCTAAATTTTTCTATTTTCTAATTAATAAATTATCAAATGGTCAAATACCAAAAGGTGTAAGCGATTATAGACTTGTAGACAAGAAAGTTATTAAAGCGGTCAAATCACTTGGGGAATTCAATGGATTTTATAGAGGATTCTTTTCGTGGGTAGGATTTAAATCAATTGGATTAGAATTTGAAAGAAATACAAGGTTTAGTGGAAAGTCACATGCATCAACACTCCCGGTTTTAGGTTTTGCACTACGAGGTATTTTTGCATTCTCGTTAACCCCTTTAAGAATAAGCACTTTTTTTGCACTATTTTTATCCGCATCATCGCTAATAATCTTAGGTGTTCAAGTTTTTAGGTGGCTAAGGTTTGGGGTGCCGTTTGATGGATTTGGTACAGTGGTAGGAATATTGCTATTGCTAATAGGTTTTCTTTTTACTGTGGTTGCAATTTTAAGTGAGTATGTTGGATTAATTTATAATGAAACAAAAGGTAGGCCTCATTTTATAATTGATGAAATATATTAACTCTTTTTTTATTGTTTTATTTATTCTGATACCTTCACCAACAGAGTATATTTTTAATTCTTTTCCTTTAAATTACGTAAATCTCTTATTAATAACAATTATTGTTTTAAATTTTAAAAAACTTTTAAAAAACACTTTTCATGTTGCGCTTATCTTCTGTCTTATTAAATTAGTAATATTTCTAGTTTTTAGTTCAAACAGCTATGTATGTTTTAATGATAACAACGTAGAAGATGCTCAAAGTTCACAATTTAAAGTAAGTGAATCTAAGTGCAAGTCTTCTTTTAACGAACCAAACAGTAATTTAAAACTATACAGTGAAAAAATTGTTGAAATTAATAATTTTCAAGTACTAAACAATAATCAAAGTATTCAAAATACAACTTGGAACTTGGGTTTTGTCAATGATAAAAAATATAATTACTTTAGGGAGTATGAACAGTCGCAACTATGGTTTCCTGTAGAGGCAAATTATTACATTGAAAATTCAAATCTTAATTATTCAATAATTAACGTAAAATATTCAGGTGAGTTAATAATTTTCCAAGATGATTTAGAAATATTTAATGGCAATTCATATAATTTTGTATCTGAAGAACTTGTTATAGTCAATAGCACTAAAGACATCAACATCGACTATAAATTTAAAAGTTTCAGTAATCCTACTACTTTACCTGGGTATGCCTATGCAACATTAGTGATTTCTGATCAATCAAGTAGTTTACTTCGTTTAATCAATAATTTTGAAACACTAGTTTTTATTGAGTTAATACTCTTTTTACTTTTTTTATACCTTTGTATATTTAAAGATTTAAATAAAAATTTAAACAATACTACCTACTTATTACTTTTTTTATCAATACTTATTCATCAGACAAGAATCTCTACAAGTACAGTTGTAATTCTTGTATTTATTTTTATTTATTTATGTACTCCTAGGTCCTATCTAAATAAAACAAATGATTTTCTTTTTTCATTTATCATCGCCAGCCTCTCGTTTTTTAAATTTTTTCCTCTTTCAGATACAATTTACCAACGAGGTGGTACAGACGGTTTAAGGTATGAATCACATGCTCGAGACATCTTTGTTAGCGGTAATCTTCAAGGTGGAGAAGATTTATTCACGTCACAACCCGGATCAAGATATTTGTTATATATTTTAAAAAATATATTTGGTGAAAATGATATATTACAAAAAATATTTATTTTATCTATTGTATATTTTTGTATAATTACACTGAAAAATAAATTTTATAGCCTTGAAATAACTTTAATTTCCTTTTTAGGACTGGTGTATGTAGTTAGTAGTCCTATTGTTTTGTTGATCTCCGAATCTATAAGTGAAACTTTTGCATGGCCACTCATAGCTCTTTTATTTATAATTTACGCACAAGATCAAAGACATAGTAAGGCTATTTTTTTATTGTCAGGATTGGTAGTTTTTATTCGTTTAAACTATCTTCCAGCAATTTTTATATTTTTAATATTATTCCGTAAAAGAAATTTAGTAAAAATTAAAGATCTTTATATATTTATTTTAATTTTGCTTTTGCCACTATTTCACAATTTATATTTTGGAAAAAGTTTTCAACTTTGGGTTAGGTCTATTGATGCAGAGTCAAATATGAGAATTGATGTGAATAATCTTATGCCATCAATCTCCAATAATTTACAAATAATTATTGGAGATTTTTCAAATGACGTCATTAGAAGTTATGTAAGTTTAAGATTCTTATTTTTACAGTATTTATTAATTCTTGTCTTTATTGTTTCTATCTTATTAACAATAAAAAAAATAAATATGGAAAAGTTGTTGATAATAATAATTCCGATTTTATTCTTAGCTCCACATTTATTTTTTGATGGATTAACGGAATACCCTAAACACCTAGTAGCAGGATATACCAGCATTACTTTTGTCACTTTAATACTTAATAAGGAAACGAAATTTTTTTCAAAGCTAAAATTAAATCGTGCAAGATATAAACAATTATCTATTTAACTCAATAAATAAAATATTTTCTGATTCTAAGATTAATGAAGTTCCAGAGATTAGATTGTCGAACTTACCAGAATACGACTTACAACTAAACAACCTTTTACGTATATCTGATCAGAATATTAAAAATAGAATTATTAAATTACTAGATGAGCTCAACAAAAATCAATGGATTGACAATCTTCAAATTACAGAAAAGGGTTTTGTTAACATTAAGTACTCCGATACATATCTAGAAAATTATATAGTCTCCATCCTCGAAAATATAAACAGCCAAATTTATACAAAAAATCCAAAAAGTTACCTTCTAGACTATGGCGGTGTCAATATTGGTAAATCTATGCATGTTGGTCATATTAGAAGTTTAAATATTGGTAGGGGTATTAAAAACCTACTAAAAAAAGCAGGTCATAATGTTATTTCAGATATTCACCTAGGAGACTGGGGTATGCCAGTATCATTGATTTTAAACTACTGCATTTACAACAATATAAAAATTTCAAACTTAACTGTAGAGAATCTAGAAGATATATATCCAAAATCATCTGAGTTAGCTAAAGTCAATAAAAAATTTCTAGAAGATGCCAAAGAAATAAATAAAAATTTGAATAGTGGAAATTCAAATTTTTATAAAGATTGGGAAACTTTATATGAGATTTCAACTTCTGAAATTAAAAAAACTCTTTCAATGTTTAGTCATGAGTTTGACATATTTGAGGGTGAAAGTAATGCAAATAAATATATCGAGCCCTTATTGAATAAGTTAAAATCTGAAAAAAGAATAGTACTAGATAACGGAGCATATATAACAAAACTTGAGGACAGAAATGTACTTATAACTAAGTCTGATGGCTCTTATTTGTATATCACAACTGACTTAGGAACTATTGTTAGACGAGAAGAGAAATACAATATAGATTCTTATATTTACATAGTCGACCAGAGGCAAAAAAAGCATTTTGAAGACTTGTTTGAATGTGTCAATGAATTTAATTTATCAAATTCAAAATTTGTACATTTAGGATATGGAACTGTAAACAATAAAGATGGAAAGCCATTAAAAACACGTGAGGGTGATAATTACAAACTTACTTCGCTGTACGGTGATGTAGAAAATAAGTTTAAATCGGATGAAATTGATGATGAAGATCTTAAATCGTTAACAAATAGTGTTCTCACCTATTCAGATTTGCAAACAAATCGTATCACTGATTATAAGTTTGATATAGAAAAATTTACCTCGACAGAGGGTAATACAGCCGTTTATCTTCAATACACCTATGCACGATCAATGAAAATTATAAATGATAATGATGCGGGTAAAGATTTTACTAACTATAAAATACCTTCATCAAGTAACCAAATAGATTTAGACCTTTTAAGAGAGTTAATTAAATTACCAGAAAAATTTAAATTAGCTGAAAAAACTTTAGAACTCAATCATATTGCAGATTATGCATATGAACTTTGTAAAGTCTTTAATAAATTTTATTCAAAAAATAAGATAAGCTCTTCGGAGGTAGAGTTGAAGGATTTTAGATTGCAAACTACAAAAAGTTTTGTAATAACATTAGAATTTCTTTTTTCAATTTTGGGTATTAAGGGAGTAAAAAAGTTATAAGAATAATTGAGCTGAAAATATCCAAAATGTCATAATAATATGGAATAAGTAAGGTTTAAATGGCGTTAAATAATCTTTAAATTGAAATATTAAGAAAAAAATTATTGGGATAACTACTAGGCCTGAAAAAGATACCGCCTGAAATAAATTTGTCAACTCTACTAAATAACTATTGTCTGTTGGGATAAACCTACTGAAAATAATAAATATAACGCTATTGAATATTGTAAAAATAATATAGCCAATCAAATTTGAAAAGGTATCAATTTTTATTTGATATTTTAGTTGTAATAAATCACTTGGTATAAAAAGAATAAAAAGAGATACAAATAATAAAATGAAGAGCCAGAGCATTCCCTCACCAGTCCACTGAACAACCTTTCTTGATGTTCTCTCTAGTGTTTCTAGTCCAATGTATGCAGAAAATCCAAGAATTAATGATCCGATTGTCAATATATAGATGTTAAGGACTACAGATGTCCCCATAAGTAATGAACGCGGGTTCGTATTTAAATTTTGCAAAGTATTCATCCTACAATCTTAATTATTTTTGTATTATTATAAGTAGTAATTATGAAAATATTTGATACTCCTAATCCTAACGCTTTAAAAATTATTATTGATCATAAATTAAAAACCGGAATAAATATAACAGACTCAGGCCAAACAGACATACATTTTATAAATGAAATAATAAAAATTAGTGGAGTTAATTCAGTTTTTACAGGTCCGGATTTTTTAACAGTTATGAAGCAAGATAATCAGGAATGGGAGCCAATTAAGAGTAGTATTAATTTAATTTTTGATAAACTAAAGTAATGGAAACTTTTAATACTGATCCAAAACCAGGAAGACTTATATTACCTCTCGTATTGATTGGTATGATTGCTACAACGTACACATTTATAAACAGAGTAGCTGAAAATAATGACCTTGAAATTATTGAAGAAACTATTGCCGATGAAACTGTTGTTGAGGAAACTGTTGTTGAGGAAACCACTACTTCTACAACCACAACAATACCTGAAAATGTAATTCAATATTTAGAAGAAATTACGGGAGAAAAAATCCAAGCTATTGAACTTGGAAAAAAAGTATTAGAAACAAATCAGCGTTGGGATGACAAAGTGACCACCTATCAAGAGGCTCAAATAGAATTTGAGCAGTTTATAAATGACTTCGAAAGTTTTGCTGTGACTTTTACAAGTCCTGGACCTCCAAGCACAGAGCCAAGTCTTCTTTCTAGTCATGATGAACTAATAATATTAGTTAATTTTATAGCTGAAGACACAAAAGAACTTCTTGAAGGTCTTACTGCTCCCGACACTGGTGAGAGAAGGCAAGCTGCTTTGCAGTCCTTTAATAATAATTTAGATTTATTTATCGAACTAATTGAACAAACAATTGCATCCTCAACTTCTAGCTAGAAGCTGCTGAACACACTGTATCAATCATCAACATAGCAATAACGTAAGGGTCGCCATTTGCATTTGGTCGTCTGTCTTCAAGATATCCTTTTTTGTCTACTTCAACTTGCCAGGGAATCCTAATTGATGCACCTCTGTCACTAACTCCATAAGAAAATGTATCAAAACTTTGAGTTTCATGATCCCCAGTTAGTCTGTCTTCAATATTTGCACCATAATTTTTAACATGCAAATCTGCATTCTTACCAAGAGCTTCACAACCTGCAACTATGGCATCAAATCCAGCATCTTCCCTCATTTGTTTAGTTGAAAAATTAGTATGCATACCAGCACCATTCCAATCACCTTTTACAGGTTTTGGATCTAAAGTTGCAGAGATATTCCAATCTTCAGCAATTCTATATAGTAACCATCTAGCAATCCAGATATGGTCGCCTATCTCTGGTGCTCCAACTGGTCCTATTTGAAATTCCCATTGCCCAGGCATAACTTCAGCATTAGTTCCTGATATTTCTAAACCAGCTTCCATACATGCTGTTGCATGTGCTTCTGAAATATCACGTCCATATACCTCATCTGCGCCTACACCGCAGTAATAACCTCCTTGTGGAGCTGGGTAACCTGAAGGAGGAAAACCAAGTGGTTGTCCATACTTTAGTGAATCGTAAGATTGTTCATAAAATGTATATTCCTGCTCCATACCAAACCATGGTTCAAACTCAGAAAAGTTTGACGCAGACTCTACTAGTGCTGCTCTTGTGTTTGATGAGTGGGGAGTCATGTCAACATTTAATACTTCACACATAACTAAAATGTTTTCTCCACCACGAATAGGATCTTTAAATTGCGAAACGGGCTTTAATACACAATCTGAAGCGTCTCCAACAGCTTGTTGGGTACTAGAACCATCAAAGCCCCAAATTGGTGGCTCTGTGTCCTT
>MDTG01252150.1_pt1 | contig 29257 bp, 24 predicted proteins | sample 811421 | NCBI WGS metagenome assembly MDTG01 (sample SAMN05326645, study PRJNA326480) | marine metagenome | isolation source: seawater | place: Pacific Ocean: South East | collected 2011 | reverse complement strand
TCTGGTCGACTTTCGCCGCGATCAGATGTTCATCTCCTCAAGCTCCGCGAATGCCGTCTTGTCCTCGAAGACCGTCCTCGACCGGAACGCGGCCGCGGTCTGGACCGCCTCCCCAGGCAGCCTGACAGGCATGGGTCTGCTCAACCCCAGCGTCAACAATGTCTCCTTGATGACGGAGCAGAACCAGACCTATGCGGCCACGTCACACCCCAACGGAATCACGCTCCTCCGGTTCCGTCCTGGTCTGGCCGCTGGGTACACCGGAGCAAAAGGCGTCCTGGTGAAGACCTCCCAGGCCTTTGAGAAGGCGTACAGCTCTGTTGCCTACTCCGCGACGGACGACCTCGACGGAGACGCCACGACGCCGCTGTTCTATGCCGCCAACAACACCGAGTGGGCGTCTGACAACATCCGGACCGGGGATACGCTCTACATCGGGACGACCTCGTACCGGATTGCGTCCGTCGGAGTCACGACCCTGACGCTCTCCGACGAGATCGCGACCTCCGTGTCCACGGGAAGCGGCTCCTACACAATCCGGCGGCGCGTCGACAAGCTCCTGCTCCGGTCGACAACCGACTTGTTCTACGCCGACGGTGAAGGGTCGGTTGTTCATCACCAGGACCAGACGTACCAGACGAGTTCGAACAACCTCGACCCCTTTGGCTCCCCCAGCTACCAGGCCGATGTCCCTTCGACGTCCACCCGAGACCTGTGCGTGCGCGGGAGTGATCTCTATGTCGCAACAAGCGCTGGCGTGTACCGGGTCACCCTGAACGACACCTCTACTGGCCTCCCTTCTTTGCTCGACTACTCTTCTTCCTCTGGAGGAGGCTCCTACTCCGTGCTGGCCAACGACCTGGCCACGGCCTTGGCGGTCGATACCGACTCGGGGCATCTCCTGATCGCTACCTACAACGGGTCCAGCACCTCTGAAGTGGTTGAGCTCGACGTGGATCGCTTCCACCAGAAGGTTCGCGTCACTGCGGGGACCGTCGAAGTCAAATCGCTGATTGGGTATACTAACCCGAGCGGACCCCCGACCACCTCGGTGTAAAATGGCGTACCTTGTTACTGGAGCTGCAGGGCTTTCCTTCGTAGCCTCGACCTCCTCCGCAGAGGAGAAGAAGTACTCTCCCGTCTACGGGGAGTTGCTCGACGTCAGCTTCTTGTGGGACGAGCTCCCCGACTTCTACCGCAAGTACCTTCAGGGTTCGGAGTACATGACCTCCGTGTGGGGAGGCGTTGCTCAGGTTCTCGCTGCGGACCTGCTCCACCTGTACGAGACCGACTACGCGAAGTCCTTGCGCGACATACCCTACGTCACGCAGAGAAAGTGGCTCACTGTCAACCAGGACCAGCTGCACGACTTCGCCACGTCGCCCGGGTTCTCCTCTCATGGTTTCTCCGACTTCAGCTACGTCACCCCGCAAGTCACCGCAGGCTTCACGGTCCGCAGCGGAATTGCGTCGCGCTACTACAAGAAGCTGGACGGGACTGTCGCACAGGAAGGCTCTCTGACCTGGTACGTCGATCTGACGGTCACGACGAGCGAAGACGGGAGCATCGCCCTGGCCGGGTACTCGAAGCACGACGCTGTCGGGCTCGAGTCCACCCTTGCGTGTGGCTTGTTGTCAACGGCGGGCGGCCTGTACACTGCGCTGGTTCATGGCCGGAACCTCACCTCTGCCGCAGCAACAGCGGTCGGCGCAGTGTCTCTGAGTACGGGCACGAAGTACCGCATCAAGACGGAGTACACCTCGTCGACCTCCAACCTCGTCGCGACGGCGACGGAGCTCCGGGCCACGCGCACGACCTCGACCTCTGGGTACACGGAAGGGACGGCAGGAGAGCTGACAACGACGCTCAACGATGCCTCGAAAGACTTCGTCACCGCAGGTGTCGTGGTGGGAGACATTCTCGTCTTCGACGGCTTCGACCATGTGATCACATCGGTCTCCACGACCATCCTCGTCGTGGAGTTCGCCACGCTGCCCGCGGATGCGACAGCGATGAGCTACACGATCGTGGGAGAGAAGCAGATCGACTCGGTGGCCCTCAACCTCCTTACAGAGTCCGACCGCTCGTTCTCTGCGGACTCCTTCGGGCTCATCTCCGGAGAGAGCTACCTGCTGCGCGACCTCGCCGCGGTGCCCCGAAGGACCATCGCTGCAACCGTGCACGAGATTTTCTACACGGACCCGTCGCTGGGCGTCACCATTGTGGACCTCCCGAGGCTGCAGAACACGCCGCTGAGCCCGACGACAACGAAGCACATCGGGCAGGACTACCTGCTCAAGGAGAACCAGGTCGCCTTCTTGTCGCCAACAACGGGCGACTGGCACGGTGAGTTCGGCCTGTTCGATGAGTCCCGGGTCTACAACAACTTCGGCGCAAATGTCCCTCTGACTCAAGAGACCGCCTCCGAGGACTACCTCAACCGCGTGCGCGGACTGCACTACGCCCTGTACCGCGGCCCGACCATGTCCTCAATCAAGACTGGTGTGCTCGCCTCTGTGGGACTCCCCCTCGCCATCGAGTCCGGGAAGGTCACGCAGATCAACACTACTTACTCTGGAGAGCGCGGGCAGATTGTGGTCTCTGGGAGGTCTTACCTCTACCCGCTGTCTGTCGGCACAAGTCTGTCTGTTGGGGATGACGTGGCGCAGTTTGCGCCGCTGTGCGACGGCGTCGAGGTCAAGGACTACATCAACACACCGACCTGGTTCGACGACTTTGGGTTCATCACAGAGATCCAGAAGTACCACACCTTTGCGGTAGACATCGACCTTGACGCGTTTGATGCCTCCTCGTTGACAGCTGCAGCTGCGATCAGCCAGGCGCGCACAACGCTCGACCTGATGAAGCCCACGCAGAAGGACTTTCTTCTCGTCGGGTCTCGGGCGCTCGAGGACTCTGAGAGCGTGGATGATGCCATCGTGCTCGCTCCGACGCTGATTGTCGCCGATGCGCTCTCGGAGCCCTACCCAGTCTACGATGACCGCCGCTTCTACGGACCCGCCTACGACTGGGCCTACGACCAGGGCCAGACCGCTTGGGAGGCCATCCCTGGCTCGGTCGCCTACTTCGCTTACCAGAACACAGAGACCAAGCCGTGGAACGGAACCGCGTCGCAGTCGCAGTTCTTGACGGGCGGCACCGTAGAAATCGTGGAGGGTGAACCCGAGATCCAAGACGGCGCTGGGGAGTTCATCAGCGAGCTGGGTCGTGTGTGCTCCGCGTTCTCCACAGGCGGCTCTACGTCAGGGACCATTTTCACTGGCAATGCGAACGAGCGCTTCCTGACGTCGATCCCGAACAGCTCCTTGACGCTGCCAGCCGGCATGGTGATCCGGGTCGTGGTCTCGAATGGATCTTCCGTCCACTCCGTCCTGACCGCGACCGCGATCTTAAACAATACACAGCTCACGTTGAGCGCCTCGACGAGCTCGCTGAGTGGGCTGACCTATGAGGTGCGCGTTTCTGGGCCGGTTGGGACGGTACATGTGCAAGACCTGCTGGGGGCAGGCTCTACGTCAGGGACCGGCTTTACGGCTACGGGTTCTCCCGGTTTTCTATCCAGCATCCCCAACACCGGTGGGGTACCGGATCGACCCACGTTCGTGTTTGCCCAGCCCTACAATGCTGCGGAACCGGATAAATACCTGCGACAGGTCGCAACTGTAACCGGAAATACCACATTGACGGTGTCGTCTGCGTTTGGCACGCCCAACCTGTCCTCGAAGAACTACGTCGTATTTACACCCCGGACTGCGATAGCCGCTTCACCTGGCGTCGACTCAACGGCAGGGACCACAACCACCAACACCTTTGTAGCCACGTCTTCTACGTCCATGTTTTCCTCTACCTCCGGCGTGGTGGACAGCGTCGGGCTAAAGGACGTCAGTCACGCGTTCAATGTGTCTGGGGATGGGAACGTCTCCGGCGGATTTGGTCTGGCGATCACCGCCCCCTCGGGCAGCCTGGTGCGCACCTACGAGATCACAGGGCTGTTCGCGAGCGGAAGCAACTACATCAAGACCGCACCCGCATTCACCGCAACCGGAACGAGCGTGAACTACGAGGTCTTCCGGGGTGCTTTTCAGGACGTCGCAGCGGGTGACCTGCTAGTGGTCGCAACGGGCGCAAACGCCGGCACCTACACGATCACCGGTGTGAGCTCCTCCGGCGGTGCCAAGGGACGCGACACGGTGACCATCTCCGGCGCCTTCCCCGCGGCGACTTCTACGACGGCGTATGTCTACCGTGTTGCGAGCTTGTGGGCGCGAGTAGCCCACGTGTACTATGACTCTGTGTCTGCAACCAGTCGGGTCTACACCACGAGCAGCTGGCCCGGTGCCGGCAAGACCAGCGCCTCCGACTCTGGCGGCGGGACAGGCTCAAACGAGGTTGTCTACGACACGGAGAAGGCCTTCTCCTACTTGTCCGAAGTGGACCTGGGCGCGCTGGAGGCCTTCTACGACCACGCATCCGAGCTCTCTCCCGACGAGCGTGTGGTGTTGGAGTGGACTCCAACACCAGGGTACGGGGGCGAGCCGCTTAGGACCAGCGCTGGTCCTTTCATTTTTACAACCGACGGGACCAACAAAAACCAACTGAATCACGCAAACTCCCTGACTTCCACCGTGCCGAGCGTTGGTGACGTCGTGATTCTCCCGAGTGGCCGCGCCCGCATCGTCACCGGCTACACCTCCGGCGCGTTGGTGCTGGCGAACGCCACAGCGGCACGTGCGGACAGTGGGGCGGACTTCACGAACGTCTCTGTGTACCTGATCGATAGCGGGGAAGTTACTACAGCGGCTACCTCGTTTGAGTTCGCGAATGGCAACGCTACGGTCACGGTAACCGGCGGCCTTAGCGGTAAGGGCCTCACAGGCGGTGAGCTTATCCAGCCCATCCTACCCGGTACAGGCGCGGACAACACAACGGACCTGCCGGTTGTCCGTGTCAGTGGCTCGTACGGTGGCTCCGGGAACATCACCCAGACGAGCCCCTACACGGGGGACGACGTCACAACAACCCAGATCGTGGTTCGGAGCACAGCCTCCTTGTACGCCGGCCTGGGTGGCTATAACAATCTCACCGACGATGACTTCCACAACGTCGAAGTCCCGGGCTCCGCCCAGACCGTCGCCCACGTCGTCCCGGAGAACACCTTCTTATGATAGAAGATAGTGTAGACGTTAAGGACAAGCTGTCCATCCAGTTGATCCCCGTCAAGGCGGAAGGAAAGAAGAATGAATCGGATCCATCGCCTGTATCACGACCTGCGCCAGCTCCAGATCGCCCTCCGAAAAGGCGCGGCCGGGTTTCGTGATGGCTTCCGGCCGGAAGGCCGCGTCGAGGCCATCCTCCATTACGCCGACGGACCCAAGGCGGGTAATGTTTACCGGGTGATGGAGGGCCGCAACATCGTCATCTCGACCCCTCTGAGCGGCACCGGCGGCCGCGGGGGCCGGGATATAATGCGACGACTGATCGTACATAAAGGCTTTGTGGGCAGTATGGCCGAAGATGCAATCCCCAGCGTCCAGGTGGAGAAGATGATCCTCGGGACCAACACTGCCGCGGAGTCGTCGAGCGACGGAGTCGCGACCATGACTCCGGTGTCTGGGTCCATCGTCAATGTCACCGCTGTCTCCTTCGATGCCAGCAACCCTTATGTCACCTTCACGGCGAACTGGGGGCAGAACGAGGCCAACGCTGCAAACATCGCAGAGGCGGGCCTCCTCTCAGGCCGCACCCCTGCTGATATGTACGCTCGGAAGACGTTCTCGCCCTTCACCAAGACCACTGACTTTACGCTCCAGATCAACTGGACACTGAGGTTCTGATGGCGGATTTCCGCACCCGTACTGAGATGGGCTCCGAGAGAGACTTCATCCAAGCGCTTGAAAGTCTTGTCTCCGGAAATGCCAACACGGACTCCTCCTGGGCGGGAACGTATGTCACGGGCATCAACCGGCCGTTGGGCCGACTGTCCCGCAATGCAGATGCTCTCCTTGACGCGGTCCAGACCGCAAAGAACTGCATCCTTGACCCAATTGCGAGCGACGTCACTTTAGAGTATACGACCGATAATAAGCTGAAGATGGAAGGGACCGACGGGATCTACATCCGGATGGCGAACAATGTTGAGGCAGGCGTCAAAAACTTAATCGCTCCAGGAGCAGCCTTGGTCAGTGGGCTTTCTGCTGGAAACGTCCTCTACGTGCAGCTCAATCGAGCCGCGGACGCCACCATCACAATAGCCAGTAAGGCGGACTGGGGTGCCTACGTCGCCGACAGCAAAGGGCAGGCCAACCGGCTCAACTGGCTTGTGTTCGGGGTCGTCACCGCTGCGGAGACCCTGGTCCTGTTCAACGGCACCACGATTCGCAAAGGGCAGCGTCTCGAGAATGGACTCGCGACCGATACGCAGTACGCCTCGCGCTTCAATGTCCAGCAGAACGCCAACATCTTCCTCACGGGTGGCGGGGACATCTCTTTCGACACCAGTGCAGGGACTCAGCTGACACTCTCAGCCCCGTTGCTGATCATGTCCCCCGGTGGGGGTGCGGGTAAAGGTGGTGTCACCATCAATGCGGGCAGCTACACCGTCGACGATGGGCAGGCGCTGTACATCACAGACCTCAACCGCACCGACACTGTGGGAAGCGTCACCCCGACATCGGGTGCTTTAGACGCCATCTCCATCACCAACACCGTGCGCGACCTGTTTGTCGTCGCGTATCGCAGCGGAGCCGTTCTTTACTTGGCCAACGGGGCATCCATCCAGGACGGTGAGACGTACCGCCTCATCAGCTCGCCGGTCTACGCCTTGGAGGTTCCCGACGAGACCTCTGGGTCGGTTACCGACCTGGACGGCACGCTGACGCTGAAGAAGGCCGCAGGAACCGTGGTCGAGGGCTCGGCATCGAGCTCGCACATCCGAATTCGAAACCGGCGCGACAACCTGCAGGTGTCCATCGGGACCACCCTGGCCTGGAATTCTTCTACCGGCGTGTTGACCTTCGGGTCTTCCTCTGCCGCAAACGGCATCAAGGTCCAGCACCCGGACTATGGAACAGCATCTGCCGAGCTGGCGAACTTCATCAATCCCGGTAGCACGCTGACCATCCCCGACGGGGAATGCGCCTATGTGAATCTTGTTGCTGTTACCAGCAGTGACCAGGCGCACACGACGGTCACCTCTGGGTCAGGGACCAGCCCCGGGATCTATGTTGACGAGATCGAAGACGTCAGCGAGTCCGATAACGACATCTTCATCTTCGCCTACCGAATTGGCACCAAGCTGTACTTGTGGGACGGCACCTTCCTCGAGGGCGATGGCGGTGGGTCACCAGAGGTCGACCTCGGCCTAAACCCCGACCGCGCCCTTCTCGGCATGCAGTACGGGTATCGGCATACAGATATTGTTTTCAAATTCGATAAAGGGGCCGCGAAAGTCACGGTCAGCTGGACGAAAAAGATTGAGCTCCTGTGGCCGTCGGGTGGTGTGACAGAAATCAACACGTCGCCATCTGGCTTAGAATTAACTTCAGGCAATCCGGTAATCCGGGTCCGAGTCCCTCTGGCCGATCGGGGACCCTCGAGCTCAACCACCGTCACCGCCTCTACTGGTACCCATGCGAGCGTGAATCGTGTCTCGGATGTCGTACTTTTTGCAGGCTACGTCGGCTACCGTGCCACTTTTACGGGTCTATTCCCATGGGAAGGCACCAGCGCCGGTTTTTCGGCAAATGTCCCCGTGTGGGTATTTGGTGGCCGCAGGGTTCACCAGAACTATGAGGTATCTGGAGGCGCGAACGCTACAAACTCGGGCAATACCACGCTGGGTGAGTACTCGATATTAGGCCAGCAAGGCCGTACACACATTGACGGAGGCTTGTACAAGTCCAGCTACCCGGACGAGGACAACCCGTTCCTTACATCAAAGCACGACGGGGACGTCAGGGTCGGCAGCTATGCTGCCACGGCCAAATATGGCAGCAGCACGCCATCCACACCTACGTTTGATGAGAAGTACTCGGTTACCGGGGCAACGGGTGCAACCGCTTCCAAGAGCACTTCCCAGGCAACGGACTTCAACTTCGGCACCAGCGCAGGGGCGGTTCAGACCAAGAAGCGCGTCATCTTCCTCTCCGCCTTGGACATCTTCCGTCAGCTTGAGGGCAACGACTCCACGCTGTACACCTCCGACGAAGGCACCAATACCGTAGATCCGACCGTGGCGATCCTAAAGCACTCCAGCTCATCCGGAGCCTTAGGTACAGCAGGAAGCGTCGGACCCGGTATGCACGCTCTTGTGCTGGTTACCGCCAAAAAAATACGCTTCCCTGTAATGATCCCGGTCGGGTGCACTCTCTCGCAAGTCACTCTTTTTTGGGACCTGGACGCCGCCGCCAGCGGCTGCTTTCTGCGGGTGTCTCGTTCCAACCAGATTGAGAATACCTTATCTACTGGTAGTTCTTATACTGAGGGCGAACTCGACAGCCTGCTCACTAACGGTAGCTCCAGCGTGACAAAAAGTGGAGAAGATTTTGTTGACCCCTCCAGTACGTCGCTAGCTGGTCCCGTAAAAAGAGCCATCTATAGCTTCAGCGACAACACGGTTCTCGACACGACAGATGCCGTCGCTGTTGCGGCAAAAACAATGGGTTCCCCCTTACATAGACTGTACGTGGCCGTGATGCATGAAACCGGAAGCAATGCGCACCTGATTGGCATCTCTGTCGAGTACACCGCCAGCTCCGTGGCCGCGCTCCTCGGCATCGAGAACGCATAGAGCCTACGGGAGATTACCTCCCGTAGGCGAGCCGAGGTTCCTGTCAGCTGCTTGCAGGAACCGCTTGTAGGTCGTCAGGCCTCCACCATCGGTAGGGGAATGCCAGCATGACGTAGCCCGCCCGTGGTCCTGACCGAATGCGATCCACAGCTCGCTGCGGAGAGGGCTTCCCCGGAAACCCAGCGGATTCCCAAGCGTGTTGCTTTACAAGGTAGAGGACCATACGCTCAGTCCGTCCCGCAGGTCTGCGGGCAGTTCAGCCCCAGCCGCCGGAGCTCGCCGAGGGCAGCCCAGACAACAGAGAGCGTGCCCTCGGCGTTTGCCTCCTCCAGAGCGACAAGGTTGACACTGGGGCAGGTCCAGAGGTTGTGCTCATCCGTCATGACGACCACGCCCTCATCCCACGTGAGGGCCTGGGATTCTGCTGCAGCCCACGACGAGATGGGCTCACCGTCGCTGGCCAGGTCAATGCAAGCGAAGGCGCCATGGTCGGTGACCAGGATGTGCGGCTCCCCCTCGAGGTTGTGGTCCGGGATTCCGTTCGAGATGAGAATAGAGAAGACGATCATGCGTGGCTCCTATGCCTTTGGTGGTGTGCGACTGCACGTCGACATATAGAGCAAGATCCGCGCCTGCGATAACACAGGTTCTACGGTTCTCTGAGTGGAAATTTCCTGGAAACTTTCCACGTTAAATTTCCTGTAGGAAATTAACCACGCCTTACGAAAAAATAAAGGCGGGAGGCTGGATCAGTCTTTCCCAACACCTCCTCTTATCTACTGCAGGCCTTGCACCACTGACTACGCGACTACCGCGATTCCTCAAACCTCTTGATGATATCTTCAACCTCGTCGACAGGGAGTTGGTCTCGCCCACCGCTCTGGTAGTGAAACCTTTCCCCGTCGCCCCGGTTGAACCGCGTCCCTCCGCTGGCTGCCTCGCTCGCAGATGATGCTACCCAAACGGACGCCGCGGTCCAGCGAACCAGGCGAACAGGGAACCCAGTGGCCGTCCGACGCGAACGCACCGTCGTTTCAGGCAGTGACTCGAACGCACGGCGTTCGGCCTCCTTCTGATCTGATCTCGCGCTCCATAGCTCAGCCGACAGCCGCTTTATCTCCATCTGGAGCTGGTGGATTCTCTTGTCTTTTCTTGGCTTCTTGTAGAGATTTGGCACCCAATACCTCGCGCCCCGCAGGACTTAACCAGTAGCGATTGCAGTCGCCTGGGGCCAGTCGCTTATTCAGGTACCCTCTATTGTAGAGGGCCAGAGCAGCGCCGCGGTACCACCCGGGGACATGCATCGCGGAAGCTGGACCCGCGTTCCAGGTCGGCAATGAGACGGAGTCCGGGAGATCTCTCAACGCAACTGCGCTCGCCTTTCGGAGAGCGCCAGCTTTATGGAGGTGCTGCAGGAGGGTGATCCAGCCGTATTTCAGCTCAGCCGTGCTCATGAGGAGACTTCCGGCTGCGTCGCGCCGAGCAACGCAAGAAGCCGGGCTCGGTTCCCTGATGGGGTGATGTTCCGGTCGATGGCCAGGCGGTTGAGCTCCAGCATCGTCATCTCTTCAAGTCGCGGAGGGGCTGCCACAGGGACGGGGTAGGGGTGAGCATTCAGATCCTCCTCCGCTTGCTCCTCCAGCTCAGCCAAGAACCTCTTGTCTTCGGCCTCCACCACAGCCTCCAGGAGAGGCTTATCTTCGGGCTCCGCGATTGGTATCTCCGCGATAGGGGCCCAGTCAGCCTCCCCCAGTGCGGTCGCCAGAATCCGCTCGTTCTCGATCTGCGTGATCTCCGTAGCCACCTCGCTGGGACGGGTCCCAAACCGGGTTATCGGAACCACCTCCCGATTGGAGGTGGTCAACTCGGAGACCACGCCGACTGAGTAATCGCTCGTCGGCATGAGAACGGTCTTGCCGTCCTCCGTCGTGCGGACCCTCTCGGGGTTGTCGATGCCAATGCCGACGGTCTCGGTGGCACGCCACGAGACGCGGGGCTTGTCGTCTTCGATCCGCCCATCGTCCTCCAGCGCCAGCGCGAGGGTGTCTGAGGCTGTTCGGAGGATGTTGATGGCCATCGTGACGGTAGCGGCGGAGATACCGCTGGCGGGCTGTCGGCGAGTAAGCTGCTCCTTCAGCTCTACGGCATAGAGGCTTGCGGCGTCGAGCTCATCCAGCAGCTCGACCACCTCAAGGCGGAGCTTGGCGATCACCGCATCCCGGTCTGCCTGGTTCATCTCCAGATCAGCGATCTCCGCTCGCGCAGTCGACAAGCCCTTAGAGAGCGTCATGTTGTCTGCGCTGGCCTTGAACAGCTGGGCGGCCTTGTCTGTCAGCAGCGCCTTCTGGTCCGCGACCGTGGCGCGCAGCGTGTCGATGCGCTGTCGCTGCTCATCGATACTGTTGACATAGGACTGCGTCACGCCGCGAAGGTGGCTCGCGATATGCTCTGGCGACTTGCCGTTCATGAAGGCGAGCAGGCCGGCCTGCTTCATGCACTCCTTGAGGTGCTCGTTCTCCTCCCGGAGTGCGGCCATCTCCGCCGGCTCAGAGGCGGAGATGGTCACGGTCCCGGCGCCGCGGAGGCGCTCGACCTCTGCGCGCAGCTCCGCGAACTCTGCCTGTCGCGCTGCCTCTGCTTGGGCCTTCTTCTCCTTGTTCTTGCGGCGTGTCTCTTTCGCCTTCTCGATTGCTTCTTTTGTCCAGTTCGCCATCTTAGTTCTCCTGAATTTTGTTTCGGTTGCTTGTCCAGCAATCAACGACGCGGATCTCCGGACACTTCTCGACGCACATCTTGCTGCAGCGCAAGATTTGCTTCAGTGAAGGCTGGACCTTGTCGATGAAGTGCTTGATCTCATGTCTGATGTGCAGGAGCTTGTCCTCGAGAGACTCGCCGCTTTGCAAAGCAAGGGTCATGTCCTCGCGGTCCATGCACGGATTGGCCGCAATCCCTCGACTGCGGCAGATCTGCGAGAGCTCTGTCAGCGACATAGACTCTATGTCAGAGGGAGAGACCTCGAAGGGCAGCACGTTGGCCGCTGCCTCTTTCCCTGGGGTGCCTGCCCGGGTGACCGACTCATCGGGCTTTTCGGATCGGGAGAGAATCGAGCTGACGTCGGACTGGTAGATGATCTTCTCCAGCGCGGTCAGCCGATCCTCAATCTGCAGAAGCAGTGTCAACTGCTCGGATGGCTTCATCTATTGTCTCCTTTGCCATGGGTTCTCTCTCAGTGGGGTAGAGGAGCGCGGATACCCCCTCATTCTCGTCTTCGACCTTCTGGCAGATGACCACCCAGTTCCGTCGATCGTCGACGCCGACGAACTCGGAGATGGCATCTTCTATGAGCTTCACCATGTTGCTCACGTCGACGTTCTTGAACGGGCTCTTGACCCGCTTGTCCTTTCCGAACTTCGCGTTGTACAGCCGCGCTGCGCCCATGCGGAACCAGATACGGAGGACGTACCGCTCGTACTGGTCGGGCTTCCACAGGAGCAACAGCCTGGTTGGACAGCCTCCGTTGTTTGCGACAAAGCTTCTCTTGTAGCGTCGGCCCGAGGCGCTGAGAATCTTCCGTCCGCCACGGGAGAAGTACAACTTGTTCACCGAATCAGGAAGCCCGTCGTGCTCGAAGCGAAGGTACCGGTTCATGTCTTGCCTCCCGCGTCTGTACTGCGCATCAGGCTCGCCTCGAGTCGGAGCTCCGACCGACGAAGAGGCCCAAGAGGAGTGACCAGTCGACGATGGGCCTCTTGTTGTAGTGGGCGTGCTTGGGTCGCCAGCGGATTCCCTGCGCCTCCAGGATGAGGTCTCCGTAGTACTCACCCATTCGGGTGTGGATCTCGAGGACGACAACAGCGGTCCCACCCGAGAAGTCGATGCGTGCAGAGTTCAGGCGCACGCCGTGATTGTTTGGCATCTTCTCTTTCTCCTTGGCTCCGCGGAATGCGGAAAGCCTTCTGTTTTCTTATGCACTCAAGTCGACGACTTTTCCTCACCTGCTCGGGAAGTCGTCGTAGCCAGGCCGACCCCGGTGGTCTCGCGTCTGTCCTGCACCCTGAGACGGCCGCCGGTTTCTCTGCGGAGGACCGTCGCTCCACCCGATGTTCGCGTCACGTCCCTGCATCCGAAGCATGTCACTGTTCTTGCTCTGTGCGCGCGACAGTGCCTTGACCATCTTGTCCGCGTCTGAGAACGGCAGCTCCGCTTTGGCTGCTGCGACCTCACGACGAAACACTTCCTGATCCGCAGCTTTCCACGTTGGCGTGTTCCGGATGTGGTCCTGGATGTGGGAGAGCTTCACGTTCTCCTTCTCGTGGAAGTAGACCTTCAGCGCGTACTCCAGCGCCTTCTTCGCGCGGACGGCGGCTTCCTTGAGGAACTTCTTCTCGAGGTGCTGGTGCTCGAAGTAGATTGCCCAGGTGGTGTAGTAGCCGAACAGGTCGGTGATCTGGTCTGGGGTCAGGTCTGTCAGCTGGCACGCGATCAGCCGCATCCCTGTCTGGTTTCCTGCCCACTCGTTGAAGCTGCTCGGGGCGTCGGGCTGTGAGCACATGACAACAAGTCCTTCCCTGTGGAGCTCCGCGTCTGCTTCTTTCAGGGCGCTCTCGTACTTCGCGTAAATGTCGTCGAAGGACACCCCGTTCTCTGATGTGAATCTCATTCTATCTCCGGTAGTTCAGGTTTACATATCTTGGTGTAGGCGCACATACGGCACCCGTAGTCGGCCTGCCGCTCGGGCTTGCGGCCTTGTTGGATCAGGTTTTCGATGCGGTTGGCTTTTCTCCGCACTTCGTCCGCGTAAGCTTTATCGACGTCCTTGTGGAGGTAGCGGAGTGCTCCGCTGGTTTTGTTGTAGTAGACGTAGAGCATGCGCGGCACACCGAGCGCGGAACCATAGATGCTTCCTTGGCGGTGGTGCGGCGTCTTGGGGGTCTTGCGGAGGGATTCAAACCCCTTGTGGCTGATGGACTTTATCTCTAAACCCTCCTCTCCGAGAAGGCCGTCGCAGCTCCCGACGACGGTGCAGCCCGGCAGGTGAGCGCGTACTTCGCTCTGGAACGAATCGGCACTCTGGTGAAGGAGGCGCTGCAAGACCTCGTGTACCGCATTTCCCATATCAAAGATCCGCCGCAAGCCCGGGGCAATAACAGACCGCCTTGGGGCTTTTGTGCCTTTGTACCAGAGCCTCCTGTCGCATTTCGTTGTGCTGATCTCCGACGGGGATAGCCAGCCCGTGTTCCTCCCGTCGTCGCGTTCGTTCAGCGCCTCCAGGTGGGCGTCGAGCATCTGCTCCAGCTTCACGGAGCGTACCGCCGACACACTGGTCGAGTAGGCGGCTGCCTCCTCTGCCTTTTCGTTTTCCGCCGCGTCGCAGTCAGTCTCGTACGGGCAGGTGAGGCACTCTCGCCTTATACCTTCTCGTGGGGCCAAGCCTCGAATGACCCCCTCGGCGAAGTGGGCGTCCTGTTGGACTTCCGCCGCATGGTCCGGGCTCACGGAGCTTATCGACCACGCGGTCCACTGGAGGTTCTCGCGATTAACGAGCAGCATGCAGCTGCGGTCTTTCTGGAACTTGTCGGCCAACACCACCCCAATACTCAGAGATTCCGCCGGCGGTGCCAAGGGGGCGCGTGAGGTGTAGTGTGCATACAGAGGCCAGCCCGCCAGGGTGCCCAAAATCGGGATGTGGAAACTCTCATTGATGCGCACGGGGGCTTCCGAAGGAGTGAAGCCAACGATCGCTTCCGCTTCGCCCAGGTAGCGGCGCAAGAACTTCCTGTGTTCTTCCTCGACCGCGTTTCGCAGTCTTGCGTCTTTCATCTCCTCGAAGCGTGCCCCCCGACTCTCTCCGCTGAAGCGGTACGCGTGACTGACGGGGCACGGGTAACGGAGGAGCTCCAGCAGCGACAACGAGGTATCGCCCGGCAGGTTCTCGACCGCGGCCTCAAGCAGTTCTTTCATGACCAACCTCACACCCTTCTCGGTGAGCGATGTGGTCGTGAACGTGCTGGAGGTACCGCTTCTCTCGCCTCCAAACTACCACGGTTGTGGCTCCGCGAGCTCCGCAGCACGAGCAGCTCGCTGGCAGGTTGCGTATGCAAACAAGGCCGCCGGCCGCAGTGAAGACCTCGTCTTCCTGTTCCTCGATCCACGTCTGAAGCGCACGAGTACGCTGCTCCTCCTGTTCTGTATTCATCTTGCGCTCTCCCGTTTCTGTTTCTGTTGGGATGCTACGCGACGACACTCGCGTCTCCCGGTCTATTTCTGGCTCGGTCTCCCGCGCAGGACATTGAACGCGCAGGTGCGATAGGGTGCGGAAGACTTTGACTTGACCACCGTCGCCCGGACCCGCGCCCCCCAGTGTTCCGCTGGCTCCGGTCCTGCCTTGTAGATCTCTGCCCTGTGTTCCAGGTGGATGCGCAAAGACGCAGCGTTCGCCACCGCGGGTCCCCCAGTGGTCGCTGTGGGGTCTCCGTGCGCATAGATCTTATGGCGCGTTTGGTCTGTCAGGACCACCGCGGTCCTTGACTTGTGCAAGGACCGCGTGAGCGCCAGCAGGTGGTTGGCGATCGTGGCTCTATGGAGCCCAGCTGGCGCGTCTACCACAAACGGTGTGCTCGCCTCTACCTCCGGGACCAGGGCTGCGATGCTGTGAACAACAATGGCCGCGACAGACTCTGCCTGGACCATCGCTTGAACAACACTGAACAAGCCTTCTGTAGAGCCGGGCCGTACGATGAGGAAAGCCGCTGGATTGCGGAGGTCTTCAGGCACGTCCTTCATCGAGATGCCACGGTCGGCATCCACAAACATGACCAGGTCGTCCGGCTTTTCCTGGGCGTTCTTGAGCACCTGCATACAAATACGCATCTTCGCCGCTTCAGTGTCCCAGTCGCCGAACAACTGCGTGATCCGGCCCCGCGGTATGCCACCCGTACACCGGTCGAGCTGCGCGTTCCCCGTTGAGAGCGTGTCCACCTGCTTTACCGGGTGTGTCAACGAGATGCCTGCTTCTTCAAGGATTTCACTCAGGGCGCGGTCGTCGGGGCTTTTGCTTATTCTCCGTCTTGTCATTCTGGTTCTCCTTGATTCTCTTTGCTGCGGTCTTCTCTTGCTCTGTTTCGACTACTGCTCTTTTTTCCACGGCGGACTCCTGTGCATGCGGGTCGAGATCGCCCGGTGCTATACCAGACATACTCGTTGTCGATAGAGTCTACCGCGATCTGGCACCCGACGCTGCAGAAGAGCTGGCCGCTTTCCGCAGGCGTATGGAACGCCCTCTGGCACTTCCTGCATGTCATTTCCATGATGCGGCCTCCCGAGCTTCTACTTTGCTTCTCCCCAACGATCGACGATCGTTGGCTCAGTCACCAGGGGCACCAACAGCCGGTACGGCAGTGGGTCCTCCATCTTCTCTTTGATTATTGCTGCAGCTTCTTCTGCGGTCTCTCTTGGGCAGCTGAACCCGAACTCGTCATGGACCTGTATCCGCAGCGTACAGCCCAGCTCCTTGAGCTTCCTGCTGTTCTCGCACTTCTGCATCGCAGCCTTCACGATGTCATGAGCCCCTCCCTGGATTGGCGCATTGACCGCCTGCCGCATCGCGCGAGCTCTCTCCGCGTGAGAGCGGCTCTTTGCCCGACTCAGCCGCCGATACCTGCCGGTAAAGGTCTGGACGAACCCCTTCCGGCGCGCTTGCTCCTGGTACCACTCCCGCTTCGCTGCAACCGCGGGGAAGCAAGTGAGGTAGTCGCTGTAGAACTTCTGGGCTTCCTTCTCAGACACCTCTCTGCCCAATCGCTCCGACAGCACAGCAGCCAGCGCAGGAATCCCCATGCCGTACATGATGCCGAACCCCACCTGCTTCGCCGCCTGGCGAAACTCGTTGACAACCACGTCGCCGTCTTTGCGGCGCGCCAGGAAGTCGTCCACGGAGATCTTCATCATCCGGGCACCCGTAAACGAGTGCATGTCCAGCCCTGCTCGCATCCCACTGCACATGTCTTTGTCGCCAGAGACATGTGCGAGCACCCTCATCTCCAGCTGGCCGTAGTCCGCAACGATCAAGACGTGGCCGATATCCCCAATGAACGCGTACCGGATGCGCCTCCCCTCCTCTGAGCGAACAGGAATGTTCTGGAGGTTCGGGTCGCGCGATGTGAGCCTGCCCGTGACGGCCACCGGGTTGAGCTCTGTGTGAATCCGGCCATCTGGCTGGACCTTGCTGAGCAGGCCGTCGATGTAGTTCGTCTTCAGTTTCTTCTTCTTGCGGTAGTCGACCAACACGCGACAGAACTCCTCGCCCTCAGCAGCAAGTCGCGCCAGCGTCTTCTCATCCACAGAAGGAGCACCCTTTCTTGTCCTGGCATAGACGGGGAGCTTGCGCTCCTCGTAGAGGTACTTCGAGACCTGCTGCTGGCTGTTGATGTTGATCGACCGCCCCACGATGTGGCACAGCTCGGCAGCCAGTGACTCTCGCTCCTTCTCAATCTCCTCCCCGAACGCCTTGAGGTACTCTTGGTCGATGTTGAAGCCCCGCCGCTCGATTTTGTAGAGCGACTTGATCTGGGGCTCCTCCGACTCCCAGTATGTGTCCATCAAGGTGCGGGTCCTTGCCCGGTCCAAAAACGTAGACCGGAGATCGGCCTCCAGCACCTCGAAGACCATAAGGACCGCCCACGCACGGATTGTCACGTAGTCGAGAAGTCGCGGCCAGGCGAAGTGCCCAGGACGGATCGTCGTGGGGCTGTCCTTTCCGACAATGTCCGACCACCGATCCATCTGGATTCCCAGGTAGTCTTCCGCGCAACGCGCCAGGGTGTGGCGACCCTGGCGCGTTTCCTCGTCTGACAGCCAGTCCAGGATGAAGGTGTCAAGGACTGGCCCCTTGATCTCGACTCCGGCATTCGCAAACCGGTGCGCGCTGTACTTGTAGTTGTGGATGGCCTTCGTGATGTCTTCGTTCTCGAGGACGCACTTGAACCGATGGAGCTTCGTCCTGGGGACAAGGAACCTGGAGTTCTTGTCCGGAGCGATTCCCATGAACAGTATCTGGTCCTCGAGCTTTCCGTACTCTACGCCAAGCGTGGAGACACTCACCGCAACGCGCGCGGATGCGAAGCAGCGTCGGATGACGGACTCGATCTCATCTGCTGTGGTCGCATACTCTGCAACCGGGACTCCTAGCTTTGTCTCGAATCTCATGAACTATCTCCTGTCTAAAATCTGCTCTATCCCCGCATGCAAGGCGAGGAGTGCGCTCGGCATGTGGACCTTTGTCTCTGACTGCGTCTCGATGTAGCCTCGTACCGTCTTCAGGCGGCGCTCTGCCGCGGAGGCCTGCTCCTTGTAGTAGTACACCGAATTCTCCCCGGCCTCCATTGACTCCAGCAGGACTTCAAGCCGCGCGACCTCCTGATCCCACACGGCATCCAGGGCCGAGTAGAGATCCTCGTTGAGCATTGAATTGATCTCGAAGTCCGAGATTCCCTTCCAGCGGAGGACGGAGATGACTTTCCCGAGGGGGTCTCTCCGGGTAACCGCGTCCTCCAGGCGGTCACTCTTTGCGTAGCTCAGATAGAGTTCGGGTTTGGTGCGGAGCTCCTCGAGCGCAGCATCGACGCTACACCACGCCGCGTCGAGCTCGCTGATACACATGCTGCGTCCGTCCCGCGTGATCGACCTGTGGCCGCGCTTTGGCCTGGCCGGCTCCACCATCCCAAAGGCCTTGATCTGGTCGCTCTGCATCGTGATGTAGGGGTTGTACTCATCCGCTGCCTCGTCCAGGGCGACCGAGATGTGGAAGCCCAGTGCGTGCAAGCCCTTCACAAGCTCCGTCGAGATTGCGACAGGCTTGTCCTCGAACCAGAAGATCGCCTCTCCGGCATTGGTGTGGGCGCGGTGACTCGACGACTTCCTGATGTCCTTCGCGCGGATATCAACTCCTGCACTCCCGAGTGGTTCGTAATCTCCCGCATAGAAGGCGTCTGAGATCGAGTACTGCGTCATGTTGTGCTCTGCGCTCTTGTCTCGGTTCGCCGCCATGCTCCTCAGCCTGCTCTCGACATTTGCCCTGTACTCTCTGTACGACTCGATGCGCTCCCACACCGCCTTTCCCATGGGCAGGAACTTTGTCTGGGTCGCGTTCTGTGCAGCAAGAACTTCCGCACTGATGATGTTGCCCGCCTCCAAGATGCTCCTCCCACAGGGCGGCTCCAGCGCGGAGCTGAGGAAAATCCAACTGCGGTTGTAGACGATCAGCCAGCCCGGGGCGATCTCGCTGAGAAGGATGTGCGCATCGTCGAGGCCCAGTTGCTCTGCTGCCTTCACAAAGGCTTTCTTGTTCACGTCGATCATATCCATGGTTTCTCCCTTGCTTTAGTACGCGCCGGTGGGGCGCTACTTCTCTTATGCGAAGAATCTGGATTGATTTTTGGAAAAAAAGAGGGCTGCCGCAGCAGCCCCCTGGCCGGGGACGAACGCGCTCTTACGAAAAGAACGGATTCTTGTAGTACTTTTCCCGATCCTGTCCGAACACGACCCAGTTGACGTCGCGCAGCTGGGAGTTGGTCACAACCTGCACATACCTCTCACGGTCCTTGAACTCCTCCGGGTTGATTCCATAGGGCGCTGCCTGCGCCTTGAGGTCCCACACCTTGAGGCGCGCCATTGCTTCGTTGTACATGAACTCTGGGTAGCGAAGCCGGTACATAGAATGAGGCAGGCGCTCGAAGGGCAGCAGGTCGCTGTTGAAGATCATCCGCGTTTTGTCACCGGAAGCAGCCTCCTTCTTCACCTCGATGTTCTTGTAGGTGATCTGCCCACGAACAACGTCCTCGCCGTCGCAGGTCAAGGTTTCTCGCAGCTTCCCCCGGTGACCACAGTCTGTGCAGTGGTAGTCCCCCTGACAAACACGCGCCACGACCTGCTCTTCTGACATCGACCGGAGCATGGCTTCTGAGTAGGCTTCGGCCCCGCAGTTCTCGCAGTAAGCTCCCAAGGAGCGCACCTTCATACCAGAGAACCGTTGCGGGTCCTCGCTGAAGGGGAGCTGCATGATGTGCGCTTCGTGATTGAGCAGCCGCAGCCGCTGACTCTTGGTCAACGACAAGATCCTCGGCCCACCGATGATGCGCTTCTCACCCGCCTGGCAGAGCGGACAAGCCTCTGGGTTTGGCCGCGGACCCTGTGACTTGCACAGCGCGTGCTTGACCTGTGTGTACTTGCCGGTATCGCGCAGGATCACGTGGTAGGGTCGGAAGTCGAAGATCTCAAAGGAGCTCTTCGTGCTGGGGAAGATCTTGAGGGAGGACGCGCCTTCCACCTTTGGGCCGAGGTGCGTGACGATGCAACGGCCGTCGAAGCCTGGAAGCCCTCCGACCGCAGGGATGTACTTCCCCGGCGTGTACGATGCCCCCGACTTGCCCTTTCGTGCGGCGCTCTTGACGTAGAATTCTTCTGTTTTCTCGAAGTTGAACGAGAGGATCCGGATCTCCGCAGACCCTCCCTTGGTGAGGTAGAAGCTTCGGACGCTACCATCGTAATAGGTCCGCTTCGGCTGTCCCCAACGTCTCGTGTTGGGGTAGTCGTGCTTACCGACTGGTTCTTGTATACTCATAGATTGCTATCTCGCTTGTTGTTCTTGCGTTGTTGACTGCTTCGGCGAGCTCGCTCCGGCTGAGGTCGTCCGGGCTCTTTCCTTTCGCACCTCTTGGGTATGTTGCGATCTTGCTAATGCTGTTGATGCTGAGCCTCTTTGCGATGCTGTGCGAAGCACAGCGGTTCTTCGGGTCGGGGTAGTTTTTACCGGGTTCGTTGTCGAGGAAGATGATCTTGTCTCCCCCGAGCCTGCTCAACATGATCTCCTGCACAGGAGTCATTGAGCTCCCCTGCAAGGCGACGGTGTTGGCGTACCCCGCTTGCCGGAGCCAAAGACAGGCTTTGTAGCCCTCGACGATAACGACAGGCTCTTGCTCACCTCCCATGTAGTTGGCCGCATAGACTGTATCAATCCCGTAGAGATGATCCCGGTGCTTCACGCGATACCCTGGGACGATTGCTCTATACTCTTTCTCGTAGACGAGGTAGCGCGGGTAGCGGTCCGGGAATGACCGGCCGATGACTGCGATGAGCTCTCCGAGGTGGTTTCGGAGCGGGAACGTGATGCGCGACTTCACTCGATCGAACCCGACCTGGTGCTCCGCAAGGATGTTGCGAGAGAACCCGGCCTTGGACAAGGGCTCAGGCAAGTAGGCGTAGGCGCCCAAGAAGTATTCCGGCAGAAGGACTTTCTGCTGGAGCGCAGTGGCGCGCTGGCGGAAGGTCGGGGCCTCCTCCAGCTGGATGGTTTCGACATGAGCGGCTACCTGCCGGGGTGTCATCCCCAGCAGGTGCAGCAGCTTCGGTAGTCCACCCTTGAGGTTGCATCGCTCGTTGAAGCAGATGAACATCCCGCGAGTGGTGCTTACCAAGAACGTACGCCGATGGTCGCAGAACGGGCACGTGGCCCGAATGCTCTCCCCGGCGTCCTGCATGTCTTTCAGATGCCCCGCGACAGCATCCCGTACCGTGGCCACTACCGGAACGAGTCGATGTCGATGGCCCCAGTGTCATCCGCCGTCTTCTTCTGGGGTGCGCTTCTGCTGCCTCCACCACCTCGCTTTGGCTGCTCTTCTTCCTCTGAGTCGACCGTGTTGATCCAGGAGTAGTCCGTCCCCAGCATCTCTCCGAACCCATCGCACAGCTTCGAGCTGATCGTGAGACCAATGCCCTCCTGCATGCTTCGGGCAGCGTTGAGGAACACTGCCGTTCGATTGGTGGGTCCGTGTGTCACGACGCGGAAGGCGCCGTGGACTCGGCGGGTGATGTGGTCTGACCACGCATGCTCTGTAGAGCTCCTCCCCTTGGAGCGCGCCCCCTCTCGGTTCGCGTGTCCAACCATGAACAGCGGGACCTTGGCTTTGCGGCTGACGTAGTCAACGACCTGGTCCACAACACGGGCAACGTACCGACTCTCTCCGTTGACCTTGTCGCCCATCGCGTCGTCTGCCATCGCCTTGAAGTAGTCATGGAAGATGATGTCCGGGTTGGTGTCTTCTACAGAGGCCTTGAAGCCTCCCACTCCTTCGCCGATGTCGCAGATGATGAAGCGCCCGGAGTCGAACACCTCACTGAGCATCTTGTCGATGCGGTCTCGGGAGCCTTCCGGGAGGATGTTCTTCGTGGTATCGCCGTAGTCGTAGCCACAGCTGAGCGCGATCAGGCGCCACTTGAGCTGCTCGAAGCTCATCTCCCGGGTGAACATCAAGACCTTGAGACCGATCGCCCAGTAGTACAAGGCCATGAACAAGAGGAGGAAGGTCTTGCGGCTCTTCTGCCGGCCATAGATGTAGTAGATCTCACCAGCTCCAACACCGCGGCTGTTCTGGTTGAAGTACTCCCAGGGCCAGGGGTAACCAGTCAGACCGTGAGCGGTCTTGAGCTTGTCGAGCATCGCGAGCGTTTCTTCTCGATCCTCTCCGACAACATAGTAGTGGTTGCCCTTGTTGTGTCGCGTAGACAGCCCGTCGACCAGGTTGATGAGCTTTGCCTTTGCCTCCCAGGGGTCCTTGGATGCCGATTTTGCCACCTCGGTCAGGATCCGCTCGACCTCGCGGTTCAGGTTGATCGTCTTCGCCCGGTCAACGAGCGCCTCGAGTGAGTCCTGCACCAGCGCATGGTGGTAGGACGGGGCCGACTGCCGGAACAGTGCAACCGTCGGAACCTCATGGTAGGTGTCATGGTGGTCCCGGATGAGCTCCCAGTAGAGCTGAGCCTCTGGACCCAGCATCCCAGGCTTGTCTACTCCTGCGCGGAGTGCGTTGCTGAAGCTCCGCTCTTCAAGAATCTTGGCGATGATCGCCAGGTCGTTGTTCACTTCTCACTCCCGGTCGTGAAGTCTTCTGGAAACATCGTTGCGCGAACCTCGCGGCGGAGCCCTTCGACGTGCTCAATGCAGAAGGACTTCGCCTCCTCAAGGGCCTCGGACTTGTGTGCGGGCGACTGCACGCAAGAGACGGTGTGTCCGACCGTCACCGAGAACTTCTTCTTCCCGAATGCTTCGCTGTGGCCGAGGGTCACCGAGACGTGGACACTGGACGCACCTTCCTGGACCTCAAGTCGCTTCCAGTGGCTCTCCTGCGGCGAGTCTGATCCAGACGTCGAGACCGCTGTCTCTTGTTTCTTCTTGTGTCGATTCTCGTACTTCTTCATGCTTTTTCCTTCTTGTGCAGAGGCCATGGAACGACCTCCATAGTTCTTATGCGAACAGATCGTCCGCTTTTGCAGAGAAAAAAAAGCTGGAGGGCCGATCCCCCCAGCTGACATCACCGCTACCGGTAGATGTCTTCAAACTGCTCGACCAAGACTCGGGCTTTCTCAAGTCCACGGAATACCCAATATGCGTCCGAGTCCTTCTTGAGCGGGACATCTTCGTTCTTCTCGTAGAGGTCTCGCAAGGAGTAGGTCACGATCGCATTTCGACGAACCTCCGGCGCTGACGTGCCCTCGGTCACGGCGTCCATAAAAGGACTGTCCATGTGTCGGACGAAGCCGGAAAACCTTGACTTCACCGATGTGAGCGCTTTGGCAGCCGTTGGCCCCAGGCAGATCACCACCCAAGGGTCGACAATCTCAATCTCTCGACTCAGCCTGGAGAAGCAGCGCTTCTGCTCAGACCGCGTCGGCTGTCGTGTGACCGGGCTGCAGAGCACCGTGGTTGTCATGTAGACATCCCGGAGTGGGATCTTTGCACCCTTCAGCATTCGCTCGAGCAGCGCGAGTGGCGCGCCGCCCATTGGAAGTGAGTGCCCCTCTGCCACCCGATCGGGATGCGACTCCACGATGACAATCTTGGCGTCGAGGTTTCCGGTCCCCCAGACGATGTTTTTCCGGCTCGAGCAGAGCTTGGGGCAGAGCGTACAGCTCGAGTACTTTCTCTTAAGTAGCGCCATCTCCGTCGTCTTCTTCTCCTTCTCCAATTTGCTCCCTCCTCATGTCTTTGTATGGATACCTCAAGTCGCGGAGGTGAGCGCGCAGCCTCCAGCACATCTTGTGGCACACGTCTATATCATCCTCGAAGATGATCACCTTGGGATCCTTGCTCCTCTGCGCTCGTCCCATAATCTGCTCAAAACGCCCCCTATCCGTGAAAGGTGTCGTGATCGTGACCGTGTTCAGATCGGCTCGATCGAGGCCATCTCGAGCCAGGGAAGTGATGGCAAACACAGTTTGAGAGCCCTTAAGTGCCTTCTCTCGCTCTTCTCCCTTCACTTTTCCATGGATGACCCCTGATCCCGGGAAGGACTGGTGGAGCATTTTGACTTGGTTCACGCGCTCTGTGAGCACGAGATTGATCCGCCCCTTTTTCTCGACCTTCTTCACCAGTCGGCGAATTAGTCGGTTTCTTCCCTCATGCTCAGCAAGCCAAGTGTACAGCTTTGGGATGTTCAGCTCACCGGTTCGATCTGTCAGCGCGCCCGGTGGGATCTCACTCGCACTCACCCCGGTCTGAACAAAGTAGACCTGCGGGATGTTTTCCTGGGTGAGGTTCTTGTAGAGCACGCCTCCGATGTGTGATTGGTACAGCACGTCCAGCCCGTCACTCCGCATGGGAGTGGCTGACAGCCCCCAGCGCATCCCATACCCAACCGATGCCGCTCGGTTGAAGTAGGGAGCGCCCAGCCGATGCACCTCGTCAAAGATCACGACACCCCAGTGCCGCCGGATGTCCTCTGGTATCTCTCCAGCTGCCCGCGCAATCGCGTGGACAGTCGCGACACAGATCGGCTTCTTCCAGTTCCAGCCGTCAGGCTTTCCTGAGAGCATGCCGACCTCGTCCTCTTTCACTGAGGTGTGCTCCGCTATGCGCGTCTTCCACTGCCACGCCAAGTCCTTTGTGGGGACAACGACGAGGGCGGGCACGGAAGCCGATGCCCACGCATGAAGCGCGACCACCGTCTTCCCTTTCCCGCAAGACAGTGAGAGCACGCCGTTGCTCTGCTCCAGCGCTCTTCGCGAGTCCTCCTGGATCCTATCGCGGAGGCTGAAGGTGAGAGACACAGGAACCTTGGGGTACGACCTGGGGGAGATGTCGACAACCTCAAATGGCAAGTGCAGCAGGTCGTATGGGACGAGCCGCTCTCTCGGAATCCGCAGGTGATCGCCGACGACCTTCCAGGCCACGACCGGCGGTCGGTTTTCTTCGTGGAACGTCAGGCTCCTCTTGAGGGCGCCCTCCATGAATCCGCCAATCTTCTGCCGAGGCAGATAAAGAAAGTCAGACCGGTATCCTGTGTCTCTTTTCATCAGCCATTGACCCCTGGACCCGGGTGGAACCTCCGGTGTCCTGTAAAGAATTGGAACAGAGCACTACCGAGAGCAGCGAGGATTGTTTCCAGCGCGATGAACGCAAAGTCCTTGACAACCTCCTGCCATGTCGGGATCTTCCACCCGCGAACAATCTTACCATTGTCCCGAACAGCCAGATGGCTGGGGGCGTAGGCGTAGGGCAGCGTTCCCGACGGGACGCTGTACTGACTGATGGTCTGCGGGACAGCAGGTCGGGGCGCACTCCTTGCCTGCGGCACGCTCCTCGGTTTCGGTGCGGGGTGATCCCATGCGTGTGTCTTCTTGGCTGGCCCCTGGCTGTAGCCTCGGGGCGCGCTCTGCCGCTGCACATGCTTCTGCTGAGCGCGGCTGTACTCGATCCAGCGCCCCTGGGGTGATTCCCCTGTGTAATGTTTCGACTTATCTGCCACTGAGTCAAACAGGCTCGCCACTGGCGTTCTCCCATCCCCACGGTTGCGGGGGGTTTACGGTTTTGTGTTAAGGTGGTACAGGACTGCACCAAGGTTCTTATTCAACAAAAGTGCCCGCATTTCTGGAGAGATTCATGTCCTTCGAACACACCAATCTCGATTTTTACGATGACGGTGGAGTCCTCCTGAAGGAGACCTTTTCGTCCCGCAACAGCCTCCCGGACTTCATCAAGTCCTCTGCCGTCCTCGGCGCCGACGCTGCTGCGAATCAGTATGCGCTCGTTCTGCTCGAAGACGGCCACTCGCTGAAGAAGTTCGCCACAGCCGATGCTGGCAACACGTTCATCTCCGCGGTCTACTTCGCAAAGAACCGACACGCACTGCCCATCGAGGCTCAGAAGGTTGCCGCCGCAAACCTCCGTGAGGCGATGTTGCACTTCGGAATCGACGTGCCAGAGGTGCTCAACAAGGTCGCCGGCGCCCCAGGAGCACCCTCCTCGAACGTCGTCGACGTCACGGGCAAGTCCGCTCCTCGAATCGTCCGCGACCAGGCCGACGACACAGAGTATGCGCTGGAGATGCTCGACGGCTCGAAGCGCTACCCGCTCGACAACGCGGAGTCCGTCAAGACGGCGCTCTCCTACTTCGAGCTCAACCACGGACAGTTCATCCCTCGCCAGCGCCGTGAGTATGCCGTGAAGGTCGCCTCCGTAGCGCAGCGGTACAGCCTGCCGATTGGTGAGGAGATGCGCAAGCACGCGGGCTTGTCGTTCACCAATCTCCTCCACGACCACCTGTCGCTTCGCAAAGACCTCCTCCTCGACGAGGGCGCGAAGGGAGAGCTCCAGAAGCTTGCCCACCTCAAAGAGTCTGGGCGCGTCACCCCAGGAGAGTTCGCCGGAGCCCTCGAAGAATTTGACCGCAGTGCCGGCCTCTCGCAGCATTGGGGCGGCGCGATCCTCGACCCCTGGCAGTCTTCTATCGCTCCTCTCGAGAAGGTTGCGCGTGGCTCTACGAGCACGCACACGTTCCAGATCGGCAACGAGACCGTCACGGAGCACGACCTGATGGTTCTCAAGAAGACCTCGCAGCCGCTGGTGGACCACTTCGGTCATGACTTCGCTGTGAAGTTCTCGGAAGACCCCGTGACCTTCTTCTCTGCGCTGCCTCTCCCACAGAAGCGCGTCGTTGGAACCATGGCCCGGAACGCTGCAGCTGCCGGACTGCACTGATGGACAGCTTGTCGGACAAGCGAGGCCTACACCTGCTGGTCCTCGACATCCTGTGCCTGCGCGAGCTCGGTCCCGAGTTCATCACCTATGAGCCGGAGACGCTCTTTGCGGAGATGCGCTCGCGCTTTGGCCCCATCGGCCGCGTGACTTCGGAGAAGCTCCTCGCCTGTCAGGTTCTGCACTCGAACAATCTCTATTGGACCGAGTGGGAGGCCTTCGAGAAGGTGACCGCTTCTATCTCGGGGGAGGTGGCGATCTTCAGCTACGTGCAGCCTCCCGACCCAGAGGAAGCCGCGGTCTCACTGGCAACGGCGGGCCAGTTCGCCGACCATGAGTATGGGGATGAGGTCTTGCGCTACATCGCCGCAGCATGCCTCCATACGGGTCTTTTCTACCTGGAAGGCCCTCTGGGTGTCGCACTCCCCCAGGCTCAAGAGTATGTTGCCGACAAGGGCATTGAGGTAAACTACCGTGCGGTCCGCGATCTCTTGCGGCAGACGACACAGCCTTTCCAAAACCCCGATAGCATCGAAGAAGTACAGGTCAATAAGGTCTTGTCGGTCCGGGCAGCGGTGAAAGGCTTTGAGCGTGAGGTTGCTGCCCAGATCAAGAGCATTACGAGGTAAACCACGATGTCCGGCTACACGTCCAGCTTCGGCCCGAGCAGCCTATACAACAGCTCCTCCTTCCGGTTCGGTGCCCTCGACGGCAGAAACAATGTCTTCCGGTACCCGTCGCAGTGGTGGGATGTTGCGCACATGGAGCTGCCCAGCAGCATCCAGAGCATGTTCAAGTGGTGTCGGTACCACGTCCTGGTCAACCCCCTGGTCAGCTCTGTGACCAAGAAGATGGCGTCCTACCCGATCACGAAGGTGCTCGTGAACGAGTCCGGCGTCGATGGGTTCGACAAGAAGAAGAGGAAGTGGGAAGACTTCTTGTTCCGGACGATCAACGTCAACCGGTTCCAGGTTGAGGCCGGCCTGGACTACTACACCTACGGGAACTGCATCGCTTCCATCGTCTATCCCTTTCACAAGTACCTGGAGTGCAGCGCCTGCAAAGAGAAGCGCCGCATCAAGCAGTTGCGCATGGGCAAAGACTGGAAGTTCCGTGACTTCGTCTACCACTACACGTGTCCGTCGTGTAAGCACACCGGCCCCGCCAAAGTAAAAGACATCTTCTACAAGTCATACAAAGACATCCGCCTGGTCCGGTGGAACCCTGCGGACATCCGCATCGACCACAACCCCATCACGCAGTCGACGGAGTACACGTACAAGATCCCATCGAAGATTCGGTCGAAAGTGATGAAGAGCGATCGAAGGTATCTGGAGGAGATGCCCGCCAAGTTCATCGACGCCATCAAGGCGAAGCGCGGCGTCATCTTGACGGAAGAAAACGTCTTCCACTTCAAGGCCCCCACGCCTTCCATTGGGGGTGGCGACGATGGCTGGGGGTACCCGCCCATCCTCCCAGCGATGAAGGACTCATTTCACCTGCAGATCATGAAGAAGGCCAACGAGGCCGTCATGCTCGAGCACTTGGTGCCGCTGGACATCATCTTCCCCGCGACCGGAGACGCGCAGGCCAACCCGTACACCTCCGTCAATCTCAGCGACTGGAAGAAGCGCATCGAGCACGAGCTGCAGCGCTGGCGGACGGATCCAAACCACAAGCCCATCCTCCCGCTTCCTGTGGGCTACCAGCGCGTGGGCGGAAACGGCCGGTCTCTCATGTTGACCAATGAGATCCGCGCCCACAGCGAACACATCGTCGTCGGGATGGGAGTGCCACAGGAGTTCGCATTCGGCGGACTCAGCTGGACGGGCTCCAGCGTCTCAATGCGCATGCTGGAGAACCAGTTCCTCAGCTACCGAGACATGCACCGGCACTTCCTCAAGCACTTCTTGGTGCCCAACGTGTCTCGCTTCATGGGGTGGTCCGAAGTTTCTATCGACATGAAGGCCTTCAAAATGGCCGACGATGTCCAGAACAAGCAGCTCCTTCTCTCCCTGAACCAGATGCGGAAGATCTCTGACAAGACCCTTCTTGCCGAGTTCGACAAGGACGCGCTCGCAGAGCTCCGGATTATCGAGCAGGAGCTCCGTCGCGGGCTCGAGCTCTCCCGACTTGACGCAAACTACAAAGCACGAATCCAAGGCGAAAGCCAGACGACGATGGCTCAGTACCAGACAGAAGCTCAAGGGATCCAGGCCAAAGGCCAGATGCGGCTCCGCGCAGAGATGCAGCAGGAGCAGGGCCAGCAGCCGGGACAAGGTCAGCAGCCGGGACAAGGCCAGCAGCAAGGCCAGCAGCAAGGCCAGCAGCAGGAGCAAGGTCAGCAGGTCAACGTCATCCAACTGGCCGACGCCTATGCCAAGCGGCTGGCACGCATGTCCCCGCAGAAGGCCGCTCCGATC
>MDTG01194071.1_pt1 | contig 29257 bp, 21 predicted proteins | sample 811421 | NCBI WGS metagenome assembly MDTG01 (sample SAMN05326645, study PRJNA326480) | marine metagenome | isolation source: seawater | place: Pacific Ocean: South East | collected 2011 | reverse complement strand
TTCTTCTTTTCAGTCATGTTATCGAGCCGCGCGACCAACACTCCCTTCATAACCTTGATGTGAACCCCTACGGGGTATACTTAGTTCAGTTCCTTTACTGAAACTTCTGAAGACCTTTGAGCAACTTGGCTAATAAGTTCATTTTTCATACCTCCAGGCACCTCAACTACACATACCCAAGAACCGTCTGTAAGCCATTCTTCTTTTTTGATTGATTCCCTTAAAATTCGATGCACTCCGCCATAATCTGCTCCCGGAACTTTGAATGCTAGGCGCATTGTCACAAATGATAATGGTATGACTGGTTTTAGTAATTTGATTGCATCTTGAACTTGTCGATCGATAGGTAAGAATGGATCTATTGAGAACCTTATTTCGTCTAAAGCCAATTCTATCCTGGTCCTTGGGTGAGGTAGCTTTGTTCTTGGATCTATGGCAGTTGTTGCAATTTGGTGTATAATCTTGATCTTTTTATCTGCGATAATTTTCTTCCTTTGAGATGTTGTTAATTGGATTGATCCATCTTTCAAAATTCTTTCAACGCAATGAACGAGCTCCGTAGTGCCAAATACAGATATCAGAGATTCATTGGTTGGTCTGTCTCCTGATTTAGCGTCGGTCCATATTTGATCAATTGCCAATAAGTCATCTAGAGAAACTGTAGATGAATCCTTCTTCCAAACTTCGACTAAATCAGGATCAACAAGTATTTCATATCTCGAACCACCTTTCTCGAGACGGGCAAGAACCGCATCGTCAAGACTCACCATGAGCCCCGAGATAGGGGGAAGGACTTAGAATTGTAGGTAAAGAATACTTACAGCCTATCTAACTGTTTCAATGTAGATTCTCTGTCTAACTTTTCATATCCATTCGAACCTACCACTGCTATCTCTACAGTTTCTCTGTTTAGATCATCCTCAAGAGATTCCCTTAGAGCTTCTAAACCAAGTTTTATTGCAGCATTCTTTGTCATATTTGGTTTCCAGTGATTCTCAAAATGATCTATTACAGTTGATCTTCCACGACCAATAGCTCCTGCTTGATATGATTGGTATGCACCTGATGGATCTGTCTCGAATAGGTGAATTCCCTCATCATCAACCCCTGCAATTAGTAGAGCAGTTCCGAACGGTCTGGCTCCGCCATATTGGGTAAATGATTGCATAAAATCGCACATTTTCTTAACTAATGTTGTAATGGCAATAGAGTCACCATAAGTCATTTTATTTACTTGACACTGAACTCTAGCTTTGTCAACTAATTGCCTTGCGTCTGCCACAAGTCCAGAGGTAGTAATTCCAATGTGGTCATCTATTTGGTACATCTTTTCTATAGAGTCCGTCAGAATTAATTTACTTGAAATTCGTTTGTCAACTATCAAAATAACCCCTTCTTTAAATTTCAGTCCAACTGTTGTTGTTCCCCTTTTTACCGATTCTCGAGCATATTCTACCTGGTAAAGTCGACCGTCAGGAGAGAATGTAGATACTCCATGGTCATATCCGCGTCCGCTTGGCTGCATGTTAATCAGACCGCAACCAACGAAGGTGTCTTATGAATCTTGACTGTTAGAAGACTGTATAATAGTGGCATTCATGCACAATGACTTATTCCGAGAGCCGTGAAGGTTGCGGTCTTGGCATCGGGAGGGAAAGATTCCACTTACGCCTCATGGTGGGCATTGATGAAAGGTTGGTCCTTGGAAACTATGATTACTGTGAAAATCACAGGGAACGATTCAATGATGTTTCAACTTCAAAGTACCGAAATTGCAAAATTACAAGCCCAATCTATGGGTGTGAATTGGATTGGAATTGACTCTTCTGGAATTGAAGAAAGTGAAATATACGAACTCGAAGAGGAGTTAAGAAAAATAAGTGGATCCTTAGATGCTATAGTTGTTGGAGCATTGAGATCAGATTATCAAAAAACGAGGATAGAAATGATGTGTCAGAGGTTAAACCTTATTTCCTTTTGCCCGTTGTGGCACCACAACTCCTTAGAGCATATGAATTCCTTGGTTGACCATGGTTTTGATGTTAGAATTGTATCCGTTTCTTCAGAAGGTTTGAATGAAAGATGGCTCGGAAGAAAACTAACATCTGAGAGTTTAGAAGAGTTGCAAATACTTTCAAATAAATTTAGATTTAATCTAGACGGGGAGGGTGGTGAATTTGAGACTATCACTGTTGATGCACCACATTTCAAAAAAGCAATAATTTGTGAGGGTGATAAAATTTGGAATGGAGTTAGAGGTCAATGGAATCTAACTAAAATTCAACTATCAACTTAGGGTTATAATCAAACATGAAAGGTGACTCGGAATAATGGGGAACAACGTGACGGTATCACCATTGGACTATAGATACGGAAGAGAGGAAGCTAAGTCAATCTGGTCGAGAGAGGGCCGACATGAGAGACAATTAGATGTTGAAAGAGCCTTGATATGGGCTCACTGCCAGCTTGGAAGAGTTAGCCCCGAGGACTATGAAAAAATTGCAGAGATTGCAACACCTGAAATTGTCACAGCGGACAGAGTAGACGACATTGAAAGAGAGACTAGACATGACATAATGGCACTGACAAAAGCAATGGCGGAAGCTGCTGGTGATGCAGGATGGTGCATACACTTAGGCGCCACAAGTAATGATATCGTAGATACAGCTGTAGCATTACAAATAAGAGATAGTATTAATTTACAACAAAAGACGTTAAAGAAATTACTTACAACTTTGTGCGATTTAGCAGAAAGAGAACGGGATACCGTAATGCTTGGTCGTACTCATGGACAGGCAGCCGTGCCAATCACATTTGGCCTGAAAATAGCGGTGTGGGTAGATGAATTCAAAAGACATTTGGATCGGTTGGACGAATTGACGCCTAGAGTAACTACTGGAAAATTCCTCGGAGCCGTAGGTTCAGGTGCAGCACAGGGTGAAAATGCATTTGAATTACAAAGTCTGATAATGGAGAATTTAGGCTTACAGACCCCTATTGCAACGACTCAAGTCGTTGGAAGAGACCGTTACATCGAATGGGTTTCTTGGATGGCAAATGTCTCCACTAGTATCGAAAAGGCTCTACAAGAAGTCAGGAACCTACAAAGAAGTGAAATTGCTGAGGTTGGAGAATATTTTGATGCAGAAAAACAAGTAGGTTCGTCCACAATGGCGCACAAAAAGAATCCCATCACTGCAGAAAACGCATGTGGACTCGCTAGAATCGTTAGGTCAATGATAATACCATCATACGAGAATGCCCTTTTATGGCATGAAAGAGATTTAGCAAACTCATCTGCCGAGCGATTCACGCTTTCTCACTCTATGATACTTCTTGACGACATAATAGTCAAGTGCGATAAAGTGATATCGAAACTAGAAGTTGATTCTGAAAGAATGAGGTATAACATTAAGGCTCAAAAGGGCCTTGTTATGGCTGAGAAATTAATGATTGCTTTGGTTGATAATGGAATGCCAAGGGATGAAGCACATGAAGTTTTGAGAACTGCTTCAATGAATGCAATCAATTCGGGTCAAGATTTGGAAGATATTTGTGCACGCTCAGAATCTATCTCAAAATTCTTTACAAGACAGGAATTATCAGAACTTTTCCAGCCAGAAAGTCACCTCGGTTTTAGCGGAGAAATAGTAGACTTGGCAGTAAGAATAGCCCGAGAAAGAATCTGATTAATCCGGTTTTCTTTCTAATATGTTGATGAGTAAAAATCAAACACTCTCTCCATTTCATAGATACATGATTGATTTGGGCTTGAGTCCAATCCATATCTCATCAGCACCCAATTCTGACTCTAGTCTAATGATTCTCAAAATAATCCAAGAGAAATTAGTAAATGGTGACAAAGTAATCTGGCTAACAAGAGAGATTCCGGACTCGAGAAAAATTTCTAATATCCTAGGGCATGTCGAAAGTTCTTTTCTCGATAAACTCGTAGTTATAGAATTTGGAGTTAATCTGAAGGAGAAAATAGATGAAATCAAAAGTATTCTCATAAACATGCATGAAAATGATCTTTTAGTCATAGAACAATGGTGTAAGAATTATGGAAGGACCAAAAAAGAGGACATAGATTTAATGAAAAAATTAGTAGATAATCAAGATAAATACAAGATAGTAATAACCTCGAATTCATATGAAGATGCTTCTGGAGAGAAAAGAGGTTTCATGGGTATGATGTCTAGGGGAGGGAAAATTATACAAGAAGCATTTACCACAGTTTGGATTTCAAAAATCGAAAATCAATATCAAAAGGTTTTAATTTTTGATGGAGGAAATGAGTCTGTTATAGAATATACAAACAACGGTTATCGAGTAATCAATTAATTTTTCTAATTAATTTTTCAAGTTCTTTTATTGCTTCTTCGTTGGCTTCGGACAATTTCTCTGGTTCTCTAGCAACTCCCGAATAAGGATTTGAATCGAAGACCTCTTTATTTCTTCCGAGCTTGACAATAGCGATGTAATAAATCATTATAATAGCAATTAAGATCAGTAATAAACCCACAAAAAAGTCTAAAATCATAATACCACAATCATTTAATTTTAATCGGTTCACCAAATAAAAGAGGTCGTGAAAGATGCCTTCTTTGAGATGGATTGGGTTCTACCCAACCATTGATTACGTCAAGGTCAGAAATATCTATATCCTCAAAAAGCCAGTGTTTTTCTAGATTTTTTTGGCATACCTTGCACCTTAATGGTTGATTAATTCCTCCACTCCTCATAGTTTTTCCATCACAACATTTAGGCCTACCTATTATTCTAGGTACCGATGATTCAACTCTCAATCTTTCCAAATGTATACTCCCATCGGGGGATTCCAAACCCAGCCAGCTAATTTTATCCCCGGGGATTAGTTTCCTCAATAATCGATTTACATCTCCACCCTCCTTAAAGGCCACCAATGTTTTACTTGTACCATGAAATGTGACGTTTAATGATGAATGAGCACCTTTAGTCTCCTCAGGATTTGTCAGAACTGTAGAAGTTGAGAACCCCAAAACGTGATCATCACTGAGTTGGTTGGTTCGATGGATTGCGAATCTTTGACATTTTTCTACTTCGTCATTTGTCTGGAGCCATTCATGGGCTGAAAGAACAGCCTGAGAAGTAGACCCCCTAATGCCATACAGGACTGGGCAAGGAGTTCTTGGCGCAATGAGCCCTTTTTCTTGAGTTGGATCTCTATTTACAAACGTTTCAGGGTGTTTTATCTCCATCTTTTTGATTATTGAGTTTGTAATTTCTCTTTTAGTCCCTATTTTTTCAGGATGTCTCCAAGCTATCAACTCCCAGGTTGATTTCTCATTAGGCTTCCATGCAGCGGCAGAAGAAGCTCCAATTAATCCCCATTCAGAGTATAAACTCATTTTTTTGATGCCTGAGAGTTTCTTTATTCTATCTGAAATCTCAACTTTCTGCCGTACAGCTTCCCAGTAAAGTTCTTCATCTAATTCTTCAAAACAATAAACTAATCCTGGAGATGTGTTTGAGTTAATACTTCCTTTTCGGTATTTCAATTGATCATCTAAAAACAAGAAAAAATCGCTTAACAATTTTTCAAAATCATCAATAGAGGTTGTTGCAATTTCAATTATGCATGATAATGCACCATTACCTCGAGTTCTCCTTTCAGCAAATGGCCACAACCTCACTAAACGTCTCTCTATAATTTGGAAATTTGGAAGTTCTGATAGGATTGTTAGTAAGTCATCAAATGTTGCTGTGGTGCAACCAAACTCAGGAGTATCGGTGTCATCGAAACCAATCCAGATTTTTGCTTTATCATGATTTTTCAAATCTAATCACCTAGAATTTCCGATAAGACGTCAGAAATGCCTACATTTGGATTGCACCTAATTCCTTTAACTCCGAAATTATATGCTGCTTGCATATCTACGTCCCTGTCACCTACCATTATTGAGCCAGATTCATCATATTTATCGAAACTACTACCAAATCTAAGTTTAATCTCTATATTTTTTTCCGCCGCGTTTATAATTTGTCGACCTGCTTCAAGCATTCCGGGATTTGGTTTTCGCGCCCAAGCATCCTCCCAAGGAGCATATGGGCTGTATAAAATTAAATCCAGATGTGCATTGGGATTTTCCAGAATTAATAATTCTCTTAATTTACTATGAATTTTGTTAAGATTTTCATCAGACCATAAACCTCGCCCGACAGGGGACTGATTAGTTACAACACAGATTCGAAAGCCGGATTCTCTGAGAGCTGCGACAGAATTAGCAGTATTAGGTAAAATAACTAATTCTTCTGGACAATTGATGTAATACTCAGAACCTACGTTGAGTACACCGTCTCTATCCAAATAAGCTATTTTCCCATTCCATTTTCCATTTGGTAATGGCTGCAATTCAAGAGGTGAATCAATTTTAGCTCCATCTCTTTTAGGGATAAGCATAATTTCACAGACCATGATTAGACTTTACTGCTTCCTTGATGATATGATTAATTATCAATTGAATATCTTCTATTCTCTCCATAGATTTGGTTGGGGCCACAATAGCCACATCAACTAGCCCAGCAATTGTTCCTCCAGATTGAGAATTGTAGTCACCAGTGATAGCAGCGGTCCTACAACCATTTTCTCTGGCGAAATTAATCCCATTGATTACATTTTTCGAGTTACCTGAGCCAGTGTAGGCGACAACTAAGTCTCCACTTCTGACAAAAGTGGATAACTGGCCTACAAAAACATTTGAGTAGCCTGTATCATTTGACCATGCTGTGAATGAAGATGTGTTGTCAGTGTGCGCTAATGTTCTTAATTTGAGTTCCTTAGACCAATCACCCGCACTATGAGAGGGAGTAGCTGCACTCCCACCATTGCCTATGAAATGGACACTGCCTCCTTCTTGTCTTGTTAATTCAACGAGTTTCCAAAATGCTTCTAAGGAGGTCATGGAAAGATTATCCAAAGTCAGTTTCAAATCGCTAATATAAGAGTTCGCAAAGTCAGAAAATTCGAATCCCATAGGAAAGCCCCGTGTGTACGGATGAGGGCATCCTATTTACGAGTTGAGCGTGGCAGGGATAACAATGAACGAGCCAATCGGGCTGCTTGTTTCTAAGTTTGGACAGGCTATCGGAGTTAATACAATGGCCTTAGAATTAGGCATTATCATGGCTGGAGCGTTGTTTTTAGGATTAGGTTTCCATCGAAAAAAAGATTCGAAATCACACTACTACGCCGCATTGGGGTGGATATTAATGGGATTGTACTTTTACTTACAATCAGAACATTATGTTGAAATTTCAGATCCTGTTTTAGTTCTCATGACCGCTAGTGCTTTACCTGGAAGTATCGCTTTGGCAATCTGGGAAATAAAAAATCAAGAAACACCAGATGCTCTTCAATGGCTAAGGGGTTGTTTTACTTGGGCAGTCGTGCCATATTTTGTCATATTTAGTGTCCCATACCTGAATATGGCGTTGATTCAATTAACCGCAGAAAGTACCGAACTAATGTTAGAATTTTGCGGCCTAGGAAATTATCACATAGGTGAAATGATGGTTGCTCGTGAAGGTAAACCTGATATCCCTGTATCAGAATGGAATGGGAATAAATGGATCTTAACTGAGTCATTGGCAGAAGAAGGATTTTATGTACAGTTTTTCGATTCTAACAACATCGTGATTGTCCAATTCATAATGGCTTGTTCTGGGTTACAATCCATGATAATATTTGTCGGAGCCATCGGAGCCCTGAGTTCGGTCTCTTGGAAAAGAAGGGCTAGGGGCCTTTTAATCGCACTACCAACTATTTACGTTTTGAATATGTTCAGGAATGCAGGCATCGTATGGTTGACCGAAAGTTATCCAAATTGGTCATTTATCGGAATAGAAATGTTTGATTTCACACATAGTTATGCTGCAAAGGCAATTTCATTATTCGCTATGTTCCTTATGGCTATCGCACTATTCGACCTACTACCTGAATTACATAAGCATATTATGAAAATACTAAACCCATTGTTAAATGTTGTAGAAAAAGTCTCCGGAACTAAAAAATTATCTTGAACGTAATTGCTCATAGAGTTTTCCAGTCAGAGGCATATCATGTTCCCAAGCAAACTCCTTCATCACTCTCAAAGCTTCTTTTTCCAAATCGGAATCGCCTACAAAATCTGTTACTTCAATCACACCATCTTTTGTATTTGCCTTGAATGCGGCTATGGGTTCTTCTTTGTGGAAAACCATGTAAGCAGAACCAAAACCAAACCTTTCCCTAAGTAGGCTACCGAAGTAATGAACTAATGGGTCCGATGGAGGGACCACCAAATCTCTAGTTTTTCTGATTCCATCTAGTCCTTCTAGAATATCCTGTCTACCCCAGCAAATATCTTGTAAATCATCAACCAGGAATCCCTTAATCAGAGTTCCGTCTGATTCAAAGTCGTGCATTACATCACTTATTTCTTCAGCTGAAAAGGCAGAACCTGCTAATCTTTCAACTTGTTTAAGTGAAATAACTGGATATTCACTGACTAAATCTCTAAGATAATTTGATTTTATATCCCATAAATCACTATCTGAAATCGGAGCGACTGTCTTGAACCCTCCTCTGTAATCCTGTATCAGATGTCCACTCCTTACGAGTGGGGATATAAGTTTTCTAAATTCGGCTCTCTTCATGGCATGTCTTTCCATGAATATTATTGGATCGTGATGTTCTCTGAAAAATTGAAGAATGTCTTCATCCTCTTCATTAGGCTGTAGATTACGGATGGTTAGTAATCTCTCAAAATGTTTCTTTCGGCCCCAAACCAGGTGACCTCGTAAATTTGTCCCTTGAGATAATTGATGTGCAGCAGCCATTGCCTTTAGATTGACCCTGAACATTTCACACCGCCCGCGAAGAGCGAAATCATCTCTCAGTTCATCCATGGTTTCTAGAGCTAGAGTCTCATTTTCATGTCTAGAGTTCTGATGTAAACGATGATGGTAAAACAACATCCTGTTGACTTCTTTTCTTGATCTTGGTTCTACAACTCCGCCTCGAATATATCTCTCACCATCACCCATTGAAATAAATCCTAATTCTGCGAGAATTTTCTGAATATTCTCATCACAATCGTGAACCGGTATGGAATTAAATGCATGTAAAACCGATACGTCTACCAACCTATCACGGTAATTCTCTAACAACTCATCAAAAGTGTCTTTGAATTCGTCCAAATATGAATGAGGAATATTTATGTCTTTTATTTCAAGATAATCATTAACCACAAACATCAAAATTCTACCTATTGGATCTACTCCCTTGAAAACGGGATGATACCATCCTTGTTTGAGGATTAGTCGAACCTCCTGAATAAATCGACTGCAGAATGGATCGGATTGAGAGAGAATTCTCATCGATCTATCTTCAACTAGTGGTTGCAGTAGTAATTCTGCATCTTTTTGGGATGCATAATAGTCTGTTGGATCCGGTTGTAAAGCCACTATTCTCCTTATTTGTTTTGAATCATCTAAATCTCTCAGAACTTCCGCTAGTTCCTCTACAGGTCTGCTCACGTAGAATCTCAATGTATGTAACCGAACTGGACCTATAGCTTCAATAAGTTGCTTAACAGAAGATGCAAAATCTAATGGTTCCACCACATCATGTATTTTGTGAAAGACCGCCAGTGAACGTTTCCTGTTTGGGAGTACAAGATATTGTTTAGCCACTAATAATTGTCTTTCTAAGTTATTCAAAGCACTTTTCAAGCTTCTCTGAATATGAGCATTTTCCTTACCTTTAGGATAACCGTCAAATAACTCAGCTCGAGATAACCCACTTGGGGGAATTTTGTCCAATAGTTCCTGTTCCAATGCCCCTATCCAAGGTTCACCTCTGAGGCCCAAAAACATTGGAATTTGATCTTTTGACGTATAACCTACTCGATTATGCAATAATCGACCGTTGTAAATATCTGAATCATGTTTGATATCCTTCCAATCTCTAAAACGATAATTTTTCACTCGATGTAATAATTCATCTCTTCGTTGTACAAGGGTCAAACTCCTTATCGCATCAGAAGGCTCTTTGTATTCTTTGAATGATTTAGCGAGTAGATGATTTTGAAGTGTTCGATAATCAACAACTTCTACGCTTCCTCCCGTTATCCTATATTCATCTACTCGTAAAATATACTCTCCTTCATCGGTTTGGGTGAAAAATCCAATAGAGACTAAATTTTTCATCTCTAATTCCTGTAAAACAGCTTCGACTTGAGCTTTCGGGAACGGAAGCCTAGAACTGAGACTATCGGAGATTTGAGGGCCTTCAGAGCCCAACATGTCTAATAATTTCATTCTCAAACAATCTTGAGGGTCAGACAAATTCTTTCTCTTCAGCTCTGTAGGTTCAAAATCGCCATCATACCCTACACCAACTTGGTAAGTTAATCCACCAGTATATAATTCTCGAATATCATCGGTTTTTGAACCTCCTGCCATTGCTAAGCACCCCAATGTCCCATGAACATCTGCCATCCTCATTGAGAACCATTTGTCGTCTATCTGCTCGTGACCTGTCCCTTGGACTCTGGTAATCAATCCTCTTTCCGCTAACTCCCGAACCCATTCCTTGACAACTTCAATATCAATACTTTTGAGTTTATGTTCATATAGAGGGTTTGATAATTCTCTATTAAGACCGCCCCCCATGTCCATTAATTTCAATAGACCATTGGCATTTCTTGGTTCGGAGATTTTGGACATGTAATATTCTGATATCTTGGATTTATCTAACTCTGTGGCTAGAGAACGAGCACCTAATAGACGTCTAAGAATTTCGGGATCAACATCTTTAATCAAATATGCCCGAGTTCGTAGAGAAAGTAAATCTTCGAACGAGGACATGAACAATGTCATACCAAGGGGAGAGGGCATCTTGACTCTTCTATGGACTATCCTAACGTCTTCACTGTCCATTCTGTTGATAAATATTTCAAGTTGAGCCATATCCAAATCTGCATGAAGAATTTCATTCATTGTCTCCCGAATTAAAACAGAATCATCCATTTGCCTGTGTTTTTGCATTATTTGTTCCGCCCTCTGTTGGAACTGCTTAGGACTAACTTCTTCAGCGCCTATTCTTCTAGGATTAAGCATACTTCTACTTGATATTTCTCTAAATCTCTTTGCGAATAACTGTGATTCCATCATATGTTTTTGTAGAACGTCTTTACTATTTCCCTGTTTAAATATCTCTGGAATTAATGAAATTTCAACCTCATGACTTAATTTGATCATGAATCCGTTTTCGTCGAACGACAATTCATGAACAACAATATTGTCATTGGTTGCAATTCCTGCGAATAGATGACCGAGTGCTAAATTGAATGCCCTGCCTCTGCAGGTAGTAACGATGTAGGTTGGTAGCGGGGCTTCTACTTGCTCAACTAAGATTAAGTCGTTACCAGGTACCTGAAAAGTAGTTGCAACATGTTCTTGAAAGAAACCAGAAACAGCATGAGCCACCGGTCGATTCAATCCTAAAATATCTGTAAAAATAGTCATTGGGTCTTTTTCTAATCTAGCATATGTGGCTACTTCTTCAAGTAGTTCTAGAACTTCTTGGCTTAATTCGTGAGTCCTACTATTTGCTTCCCCTGTCCATGAAGGTATTGTTGGTCTATATCCCGTTGCAGGACTTACGTTAACTCGGGTTCCTCTAATACTGCTTACCCTGTAAGTAGATCCTCCTAGTAAGAAAACGTCCCCATTCCTCAAACTGGAAACGAAACTAGATGATAATTGACCTACCATAGTGCCGTCAGAAGTAAAAACTAGATAGTTATTATTTGGAGCTATTGTACCTATATTTGTGTAATATATCATTTGAGCAAATCCACGTTTACCAAATTTATTGTCCTCCCAATCTATCCATATCCTACGTTCGTCTTCTAATAAGTCTAGAACCTCTATGTAATCATCATATGGAAGATTCCTATATGGCCAAGATGCGGATGCCAATTCGTATGCATCGTCGATATCCCATTCCTTGATAATGGACAAGCCAATCAAAAATTGTGCTAGAACATCGAGACAATTTTCTGGAAATTTTAGGATATCCATAGAACCCCTCAAAATACCTGTCTGCAAGGCAACTAATTCTAATAGATCATGAGGAGAAATTGGCAAAAATCTCGCCCGAGGAAGGCCACCCACTTGGTGACCTGCTCTACCAATTCTTTGAAGAGCGGTGGCAATACTTCCGGGTGACCCAACTTGAATAACTAAGTCAACAGAGCCAATATCTATTCCCATTTCCAAGCTACTTGAAGAAACCACACATCTTAGATATCCATTCTTCAGTCGTTGTTCAACATCAAGGCGAATCGCCTTGTCCATTGAACCGTGGTGCCCTTCTACACCCAATAAACCTGCTATCTTTAATTTTTGAACAACAGTTTCAGTCATATTTCTGGTGTTTACGAAAACCAGAGTCGTGGTATGAGCTTCCACTAATTCCTTTATCCTGTCAACATTATGGTCTAATATTTCCTTTATTGGCGTCGATGCAAATCTAGGAGTTGGTAATATTATATCTAGATCGAGATCTCTAGAACCTGATATTTTAGCAATTGAAACTTTTTGAGGATCTACATCGCTATTACGGCTATCTGAAGCAACAAGATATTCCGCAACTGCTTCCAAAGGTTCCATGGTCGCACTGATTCCAATTCTTTGTACATCCGAATCTATGACCGAGTCCATCAAAGCCAAGCTCAATGAGAGATGAGTTCCTCTTTTTGTCGGAACTAAAGAATGCATCTCATCAATAATCATCCATTTCATATCGTTGAGAATCGGCCTAAATCTTTTGCTAGCCAATGCAAGACCTAAGGATTCTGGAGTGGTAATCAAAATGTGGGGTGGTTTTTTCAACATTTTCTCTCTTTCTTTTTGGGGGGTATCTCCAGTTCTGAGACCGACGGTTATGTCCTTGGCTCTGGATGGAAGATAGCTTTCTTTTATTTCAGTCAAAGGACCAATTAAGTTCTTCTGAATATCATTCGCGAGTGCTTTTATCGGAGATATATACATACATTGAACAGAGTTCTCCAAACTACCGTCCAGCGAGCGACTGACTAGATCATTAATTACAGTTAAAAATGCAGTCAGTGTTTTACCTGAACCAGTTGGAGAACATAGTAAAAGATGATCACCGTCCATTATTTTAGGGATTGCTACTTTCTGAGGATGAGTGAAATCTGGAAACTTGTCTTTAAACCAATTACGTACAGGCGGACATAATTTTTCCAGGAGTTCTTCTGACTCCATCATATCATGTACATAATCAATATCTGGCATTTAATATACACCGCGACCCGAAGCGTATTGACTGAGTACTTATAATGTTGGATTAAATCATTGGAATATTAACAAGAAAATTCATTTTGTGAATTTTCCTGAAAACATCAAAATATCAATTTTTAAACAAAACTATCTAGGATGGCTTGAAAGGTAAACACTTATTCAAAGGTTCATAATATGGTAGATGAGAAGCGTATTGAGAGACTCTCAGCGATGCTGAAGAGAAGAGGAATTATACTTCCTGCATTCGAAATATATGGCGGCGTATCTGGATTGATAGATTACGGACCAGTTGGAGCATCGATCAGAAGAAGAGTAATACAGAATTGGATCGAACATTGGACTAATAATGGAGATATCGTTGAAATTGATTCTCCAACCATAACTCCAGAGAATGTATTAGTCGCCAGTGGCCATGTAGGTGAGTTCAACGACTTGATGACTCAATGTGAAAAATGTTCGAGTGCTTTTCGGGCAGACCAACTGGTAGAGGACTTTCACCCTAATCCAGATATCTTGATATCTTCTGAAATCGATGAAATATTATCGCAAAGAAAAATACAATGCCCTAACTGCAAACAGTCACAGTGGACTCCTTCTCGACCAATGAACCTCATGTTCGGTACAAAGATAGGAGCGATGAAATCCAGTAGGCAGGCGTACATGAGACCTGAAACTGCACAGGGAATGTTCATGCTATATCCTTCATTGTACCGACATTTTAGGCAGAAATTACCATTTGGAGCAGTTCAAACTGGTAAAGGGTACAGAAATGAAATCAGTCCACGTCAAGGAATGATTCGTTTGAGAGAGTTTAATATGGCAGAATTAGAGTATTTCATTGATCCAGAAAAACCACCATTGTTTGAGTCATCAAGATCTAACGAAAAGGTCAATCTTATTCCTGACCCTGAAGGTAATGAACAAAAAGAAATTAGAATGACTTTTCAAGACGCGATTGATAAAAATATAATCAAAGATCAGACTGTGGGTTATTTTCTATCAGAAACATTAGATTTCTTGGTAAAAGTCGGTATTAATCCACAAAAAATTAGGTTTAGGCAACACGAGGGCAGTGAGATGGCTCACTATGCAGAAGATTGTTGGGACTGTGAAATCTTTGGAGAACACGGATGGATAGAATGCGTTGGGATTGCAAATAGAACTTGTCATGATTTATTATCTCACGAAAAACATTCTAAATCAAACTCACTAAGGGCCTGGAGAGAATTCGATGAAATCAGAATAGAAAGTAAAGAGATTCTCTCTGCTAAATCATCAGTCCTGGGACCTTTTTTCAGAGGTAAGGCTGGATCAGTTCTGATTGCCTTAGAAAATCTTGAAGATATACCAGATATTTTCCCATTTGACTTGCCTCTTGAGGATGGTTCTAAAGTCCAAATAACTAGTGAGATGGTTGAAAGGAAGGTTGTCAAAAATAGTATTGCAGGTGAATGGTTTACACCTCATGTAATCGAACCTGCCTTTGGAATAGACAGAATTATTTGGCATGTATTGGATCATGCATACGATGAGATAGAAAAAGAAGGAGAAGTATACAATATATTGAAATTAAATGAATCAGTATCTCCTTATGACGCGGTAGTGTTACCGCTCTATGAAAAAGATGGTATGGGTTTGGCAGCAAGGAGATTGAATTTCGAAATAAATCAACTAAAAGGAGTAAAATGCTTAATTGATTCAACCAAATCTATCGGAAGAAGATATGCCAGAGCTGATGAAATCGGTATACCTTGGGCGATAACGGTAGATCATCAGACAATTGAGGATGGTACGGTGACTGTAAGAAGAAGAGATGATCAAAATCAAATAAGAATTGGCACAAAAGAACTCCTGACTTTAATTGGCTCTAATATGGTTTCAAGCTTATTTTGAATAATCTTCAATAGGCGCCGACTCAAGCATGACTTGTGTCTGAGGTCTCAGTTGAAGATTGGACGGAGAGATACAGGCCCAAATCAATAGGGAAAATGGAAGGTAACGAGGCTCAATTAAGAAAGATTAGAACTTGGTTAGAACAATGGGACTCTAGAAATCCTCCAAAGAAAAAGGGTATTTTACTAACCGGACCACCGGGTGTAGGAAAAACTACTCTAGCCAAAGCAATTGGAAACGAAAAAGGATGGACAGTCATTGAACTTAATGCTTCTGAGGAAAGAAACGCTGCAGCAATAAGAAAGGCGGCAACAAGGGGTTCACAACATATTTCGCTTGACCAATTTGCAGGATCCAAAATTGAAAATGGGAGGACTCTGATTTTATTGGACGAGGTAGATCATTTGAGCGGGAGTTTCGCTAAACTCAATGATGAGTCTATAGAGAAAAGAATTAGCGGAGATGAAGAGAAATTTAAAGGCGATTCGGGGGGCAAAGCTGAGTTAATCAATCTACTAACGAAGAGTAAACAACCGATTATCATGACCTGTAACGAGCCAATGAAACTTTGGGGAACTGGCAGGAGTTGGAAGCAAAACCAAAGCCGTGTTCTAAAACTAGCAGATCAAATAATCTTCAAAAGGGTTGAAAAAATGCATATGAGGAAAATATCTCGTAGAGTCTTAGACGCTGAGGGATACTCAATAGACCCCGAAGCACTTGAGGAATTAATCGCAGGCAATCCCGGTGATTTGAGAGCATTGATTAGAGATTTGCAAGCAGTGTCAGTTATTTCAGGACAACATATAGATTTAGCTGCTGTCAAAGACTTATCCGCTGTTGCTGTAAGAGACTCTCAAATTGATGTATTCAAAGCATTGCAATCAGTATATAAGAGCAAATCAGGTAAGAAAGCTGGAAAAATACTGTTAAACTCAGATAAAGACCCAGATCAAATGATTTCATGGTTTACGTGGAACAATCAAAGCGTATTCGATAATAGGACCCTTGAAGAATTAAGCTCTGCGATGGTTAGCGCAGACAGAGCATTAGCAACAAAATTCAAGAACAGAGCTTACCGATCATGGTACTGGGGCTCCGTACTCTCAGCACAAGCTGCTGTTGCGATGAATCCTATAGACTCGGCTAGGGATCCCTTCATAACATATCCAAATTTCCTCCGGCGGGGAGGATCAGGAATTAGAAGTTCCGTTATTGATAATTTGAGTAAACAACTTGATACTAGCAAAGCGTCCGTTAGAGAAGAATTGTGGCCAAAACTTCTAGCAGTGCATGATCCAGAAATAGGGGGAGATCCGTTAAACCTCTCATTATCCAAAAAACTAGGTTTGACATTAGAAGACCATTTGGCTCTTTATGGAATTCCGAAATCAAAACCCTTGGGAATTAAAATTACAAAAGCATTCAATGAAGAAATTGACGACACGAATCATGAATTAGAAAAAATAGAAGTTTTTGAATCAGAAAAACCAATTGATGAAGTAAAAGAAGAGTCTACTGGAACTCAATTTACTCTGGACTCATTCTAGTTAATGTGCATCTGACCAAGTCTTTGGATGAAGCAGAACTAGAACAGTAAGTAGTTCTAAACGGCCAAACCACATCAGTATGGAGGTCCAGAACAGAGTCAATTCACCCATGCTGGACCAAGTTGCTGTTGGACCGTATGATCCTAATGCAGGGCCTGTATTTCCTAAAGACGATACTACTACTGAGAGTACATCATCTAAGCTCCATGATGGCTCTAAAAATGAGATAAACAACATAGATGACATTGCAAGAACTAACCAAGCACTAATCATTCCTAAAACAATGAATACTTGTTCTTCATCAATTACTTCCTCATTCACCCTCATCGCTATTACTTTCTTTGGTTGAATAATTCGTAACACTTCTCTTTTGGCCAACTCAAATGCTACACGAATCCTCAACACTTTCAATCCACCTCCTGTTGATCCTGCTGACGCACCAACTATCATTAACAGGAGTAAAACAAATTGACTGAATACGGGCCAGGTAGAGAAATCAGTGGACGAATATCCTGTGCTGGATATAGATATCGCCTGGAAAGCGGTGTGCCTTAATGTCTCGAGAAAACCATGCCCTTGATTGTCAGCGCGAAGGAGATTAACTGCCATCGCTATCCATGCAACCAATACAATCAAAAGATAAACTCTCAATTCTTCGTCCTTCAGTGCTTCTTTCGCTCTTCCAGCTATAAAAAGGTGGTAAAGGCTGTAATTAATGCATGTTAACAACATAAAAACCATTATTATTGATTCAACCAAGGCAGAGTCGAAGCCACTTATTCCGGAATCGGTTGTACCAAAACCACCCGATGCCAAAGTTGTCATCGAATAATTTACCGAGTCAAAAATTGACATTTCGCCTATAAAATACAGCAAACCCAATTCGAAAACTGTCAAAACAGTGTAAATCAGCCATAACCTTCTGGCTGTAGATTGAAGATTAGGCCCTAATCGTGATAATGAAGGGCCGGTTAACTCTGCCCTGGCCAAATTCATTCCGCCGCCCAAAATACTTGAAAATATCATCAATCCCAACATAATTACTCCAATGCCTCCAAGCCATTGAGTAAGCGAACGCCACAATATAATGCTTCTTTTTTGCTCCGCTATACAGTCTAAATCCTCCGACATCATATTTTCTAAGGCATTTATACAAACAGGACTTACTGTCGAATCTATGACTGTAGCCCCAGTTGTTGTAAAACCTGACATCGATTCAAACCATGAGTAGAGTAGACCTCGAAGAATTTCTATGAGACCAACATCTCCAAAATGGTAAGGTCCGTAGAAAGTCCCGCCTAGCCAATATGGCATTGAGCCCAGAACAATGACTGGGATCCAACCCAATGCAACCGACGCAAATGCTTCTCTGTCTCGGACTCTTTGATGACTAGTGCTTTTTTTAGATCTTAAAATGAACCATTGACTTACGAAAGCTGCTAATACAATCGGTATTAGGTATGTTTTAATTGCATAATTCTGTCCTTCAGTGTAGAAACTGAACAACCCTACTAAAGATAGGGGGACGCAAACTACTCTAATCGTCCAACCCAGTACTAAACCAATTACATCCCAACGCATTATTAGTTCTCCAAAGACCTCTCAACTCTTTTTATATCGGATTTTTCTAGGAAAATATATATTTTATCAGATGCCTCAAGACTCTCTACCTGTCTAGGAATTTGGACTGTCAGTATTCCATCTTCATTCAGTCTTTCAATCATAACAATTCTACATCCAATTTTAGTCTCCGCTGAGGATATACTTTTACCAACCAAATTATTTTCTGAACTCAGAGTTGCTGACATTGAGATAAGTTCTGGAATTGTGGGAATCGATTGGTAAGCACCAGGGACATTCATGTGTATCGATTTTAGAACGGAAGTTACCGTTACCAAGCGTCTACTGATTGGGCGAGTTAAGCCTATTCTCTGAACGGCTTCAACCAATGCTCTATCATTCAATAACAAGCCAGTTCGTGAAACACCTTTGTCCTTAGCACGCATAGAAATAGCTATGTTTAGATTGTCATCTTTTAGTGCTGCTACTGTAATATCTTGCTGATCAATTCCTAATTCTCTTAACAAATCTTCATCTTGTGGATCTCCATGAATTACATCCAATCTCTTGTTGATTCCAATTTGGGAGCCTACTAGTTCATTTGCGAAATCTAAATCTGGTTCTATAACAACTACCTCGGAGCCAATATCCAAATAATGTTTAGATAATTTATTCCCAAATTGAGTTGCTCCGAAAATAGCCACTTGAGGCTTTTCAGGTAGTTCTGGATCAACACAGCCAATTGCCTTAGTAATTTGGCCAAATTGCGCTGTCGATCTGGAGACAAAAACTAATGTATCTCCCTCCGCAATTATTTCTTCCCCAGTTGTTAATTTACCTCCACCATCGCTGGAAGAAATAGCATAAATTGAAGGAAGATCGACGAAGATATTTTCAGCCTCACCTGCCTTAACCCCTATTAGCGCAGATTTATCGGTTACTTTTACTGATGATATCCAGGAATTATCTCCAAAAGCAAGTATCTCGTCAATTGATGGAGCCAGTAAACCAGCCGCTAATTGTTCTACAATTTCATCGGATGCACAAACGATATGATCGGCACGAGTCCATTTTTCAAGGGGACCTGCCCCCTTATTCAGGTTCATTAGATCTGGATTACTTATCACAGCAATTGCGGTGAGTCCGGATGCATTTCTATCTCCTACTTGTTCACTGTAAACTCTCTTAGCGAATGCACAAGCGAGAAGATTAATTTCATCGTTATTAGTAGCCATAACGATAATTTCTGCATCATTTATTCCAGCCCTAAGGAGAGAATCTCTAGATAATACCGAACCAGTTACCAATAAACAATCCAATGATTGAGATTCATTAATCGCACTAGGATCTGGATCGATTAAAGCGACACTTCTTTTCTCCTCTCTCAGAGCTTCGGCAACACCTCTGCCTACCTCGCCAGCACCTGCGATAATTACCCTCATTGTCTTACCTGCCTTAATATAACGAATATAATCATACTTATTGGAGCATTCTAAATAACTTGATTAGGGCATATTTCTAGTTTTTCTATTGAAATCATTCATTGTCCTCAATTGCTGTTATTTCCTTCGTGCTATCCACTTTTTCGCCACGTATTCTCTTGCTTGCGGCGAGACGAATTTTCTCGTCCTGACGTACAGTTCTGCGAAATGCCTTTGACGCAGCTGGTGTCATACCCAGCGGAAGCCATTCATTTTGTGCTGTTGGCCAGAAGTAATAGATTAAAGTAGAAAAGAACAGAATTATCAATGGTTGCCAAAGGATGAAAATACAGCCTAGGATTAAAACACCTCTCGAAAACATACTGATATAGAAAGTTCTGAATCTTGTATGAGTTAATATCCCAACCCCTTGGTAAGTGGAAATTAATGCGTTTCCCAGACAAACAATAACCGCTAACGATAAAGATATAACAACCGAAGTTAAACCGAAACCTGAATAATCAGAACCGGCTAGAAGAGGGTCAAATATTCTTACAATAAGAACTGAAGTGAACATCGCCCCCATACCAAGACCTAGGGTCCACCCATATGGCGTAGATGCTCGTATACCTACAACCTTAGGCCTTCCAAGAAGAAACAAAACTAACGCGGATTCTGATGCGCCTATAATTAGTGAAACAATGAATGCATAGACTATGTTTAATCTAGACTCTATAACTGCAAATTGTAAAATCATTTCATCGGAGGCAACAGCAAATATCATACCGGAAACTATTCCAAAAAGAAGATATTTAAATGCCCCAGCCATATCATAAAAACCAGTCATCTTAGCTATGATACCACGCCATCCAATGTATACTCCTAACAATCCAATTGCAAAGGCAATTTGCATCTGAACTAGTGGTATCTGGGTAACTGCCACGATTGGCGATAGGGTTCTACCTTTCAGTTCACCGTCTCCAATAACCTTCAAACCACATTAACATCACCCAAGGTTGTGGCGCTCGAAGGGTTCAAGAATCGGATACTCGGTTCGGTTGGATTATTAAAGGGTAAAAGGAAGGTTGATGAAGAGTCTGTGAGAGAGCTTAGCAGATCTCTTAGAAGAGCCTTATTAGAAGCAGATTTTAATGTAAGACAGACAAAGGAAATTACTGAAAGAATTGAGAGAAGGTTGTTAGAAGACGAAAAACCACCCGGTTTAAAATTAGAAACCCATGCAATGAATTTAATTTACTCTGAATTAGTCAGAATTTTAGGACCTCCTAGAGAAATAAAACCACATAATGAAACTATACTCATGGTGGGCCTATATGGTCAAGGAAAAACCACAACCACTGCTAAAATGGCTGATTGGTGGAGACGAAGGCACGGAGTTAAAGTGGGAGTAATTGAAGCTGATGTTCATCGACCTGGAGCATACCAACAGCTCTGTCAACTATTAGAAGGGACAAATGTAGAAGTATATGGAGAACCAGAAGAAAAAGATGCTTCAAGAATAGTAAAGAATGGACTAAAGAAAGTTGGAAACTCAGATGTTGTGATTATCGACACTGCAGGAAGAGATAGTTTAGATGAGGAATTACGTCAGGAATTGGTAAACATAGCAGAGATTGCTAATGCGACAGAGAGATTTCTAGTTATTGATGCTCAGGTGGGTCAAGCTGCCGGGAATGTAGCCCAAACTTTTCATGACTTAGTAGGAGTTACCGGAACTATAGTCACAAAACTAGATGGTACAGCTAGGGGAGGAGGTGCACTATCTGCTGTTGCTACCACCGGGGCACCAATTGTGTTCGTAGGAGAAGGTGAACAAGTAAAAGATTTGGAAAAGTTCGAATCTGATAGATTTATTTCTAGACTTCTTGGAATGGGGGATATCAAGGGATTAATCGATTTAACACCGGGTGATTTAGATCAAGAAGAAGCTATGAGGTTAGCACAAAGATTGATGTCTGGTAGATTTACACTCACAGATATGTATTCTCAAATGGAAATGATGAGTAAAATAGGGACAGTGGATAAGCTAATGTCTCATCTTCCAGATTCGATGTTCGGAGGCATGGGGTCATTGGGAAGGGGACAGAAAAAACAAATGCAAAAAAATCTTGAAAAATATAGAGTAATAATGGACTCGATGACTCAACTAGAAAAAGACGAACCTCTTCTTCTCAAACACAGCAGAATAAAGAGAATTGCTAAAGGTTCAGGGTGTACCGAAAAGGATGTAAAAGATCTAATAGGTCAATGGAATAAATCCAGAAAAATGATGAAAGGCATGAAAGGTGATAGGAAGATGCGAAGGCAAATGCAGTCGATGATGAATATCGACGATACGGATTTCGATCTAGGGTGATTAATTGCAACGATTTTTCGCAATTATTGGACACAGGGCTCCAAGTTCAGGTAAACTGAATCTCAACGATTTATCAGGCTCTGGAAGAATGGATGTTTTAATCAGAGCTATAAATTCAACACTATTCATATCTCATGGAATAAGAAAGGATTCCCAAATTATACTTCATTTGCAAGGAGAAGAGGGGCCGAATAGAAGAATTTTATTTGATGGCCAAACACTATCTGGTGTAAGGCCTGACGAAAGATCAATAGCAGGACAAATTAAGGCTGTACTGAAATTACCTATACCTCCTGTGGGTATCTTTCAGGAAGTAACCCAGGGAATTTCTCATTCTGGAGGTGACATTTCAGACACGATTAATTCATGGCATAAGGAAGGAATCGAAATCACCTTTCTAGATGCTGAAGGCATCGATATTTCGAAAAAGAATAGATCAGAGAAAATCGGTATTATCCTTTCAGATGATTTACCTTTTACAAAAAAAGAAAGAGATCTTTTAAAACCATATCAAAAGATATCACTAGGTCCAAAGTGGTTACAAGGTCATTCATGCATCGCCATTACTCAATATGAGTTAGATAAAATTTAACCAATCCAGAAGGGTAAACCCTCGTCGTCCGAAGTTGTAGCAGCATCAAGAACTTCTCTGGTAACTCCTAATGGATGGTTGACCGGCCATGAGGAAATTGGGGAAATCGCATATTCCCCTGATTTAATAGAGTAACAATCTGATTCTGGAATATCCTCGTTTACAATCTCCGCCGCACCTACTTCAAATGCCATGGACCCATCATCAAAATCATGACGTTTTATGGCATTTCTATACCAACGCGCTCCCAAAGACACTGTACTAAATTGACCGTTCCATTGAGCAGGGGCATTAAGATTTAGAAATATATTACCTTCAGCGAAATTCGTCCTAATTGATTCATAATCCGTGTTCAGAATTAGGGGGGATTTGGAACCATTTATCCTCAGAAAATCTAACGGTTTCTCTGGTAAGAATGTAAGACATGACTTCAAAACCTTAATCGCACCCATTACAGAGTATTCGAAATTGCTATGTTCATAAGTCGCCAAACTCACTGCAATCGAAGGTAATCCGTATAGAGCACTTTCTCTGGCAGCTGAAACAGTACCAGAATGCATTATATCTATAGATATATTTGGTCCTTGATTAACACCTGAAATACACATAGTGGGCATTAAATCTGGTTCTAACATTTTTATCCCACCATCTAAAGCAGCAATCACACAATCACATGGAGAACCATCTAATGAGTATATTTTTAGCGGTGCATCTTCATTTATTTGTAGTGTATTTGCAATATCTTGACGGTTAATAACATTCAGCTTTTTGCGTACTGATATCCGCATACCCGTGGCGGATTGTTCGGAAGCTGGGGCCAAAACAAAGAGAGGGAATCCTTGTAAATTTAGTTCTCGAATTAATGCTTGAATGCCAGGAGCTTCAATACCATCATCGTTAGTGATGAACAACGCCGGTTTGATCATGGTTACCCGAGACTCTTTCGGTTCATGAATGCGATTCATCGGTTGTTTGATCTTTTGCTTCTTCGAACTTTACTAAAATAGCCCCAATTAACATCATCAAACCACCAATAATAGTCCATATACCTAGTGATATTTTACCATTCCAAAGGTAACCAATGAATCCTCCAATAATTGGTTCGAATAAAAGTGCAATAGATATAATCAATGGCGAAAACCATCTTAATACGGCATTAATTCCTGTGTGACCCATTAAACCAGGACCTAATGAAAGATATCCTACCCAAATAACCCAGGTAATATCTATCCATCCAAATATAGATGCCTCAGGAATAGTTTGAGAGAAGCTAGTTCCTTCAATAATCATAGATGTTGGAGCTAACCATATCGCCGAAAGGAAAGTTACAGGGAACGCGTAAATGAACAATGGCATATGCTTCTTAGATCTTAGGTATCTTCCTGAAAAAAGATAACCTACAACAGTTACTGCTCCGATAAATGCAAATAAATTTCCAATCAAAGTTACTTCCCCCCCTGAGTCAATATCTTTCAAAGTTAATGCTGCCCCAAAAAAACCTATAGAAGCGCCTAAAATATGCCCTCGCCTAATTTTAGAACCCAAAATAGGCATTAACAGAACAACTACCAGTGGGTGGCTGGTAACAAAGAGAAGGCTATGGACTAAACTTGTATGATCTAAGGACCATACCCACGAACCAAAATGAGCTGCTAGAAAGAGGCTTGATGCTAAAATTATCAAAATATCTTCTCTGACCACAATGCTTCTATCAAAATTGTATAATTGGTATATAAAGCCAGGTAAAAGAATTAGTGCGGTCCCTTGCATTCTCCAGGAAGCTCGGAGAATCGGAGGAATTTCGCTCATTGACTGAAGGACGGCTCCTGCGCTAGAAACTGCAAATAATGCGATAAAAAGTAGTATCCAAGCACTCCTTGGTGTAGAAACTTGAGCCGTTGACACACCACTACCTCGAATCATGGGAAGGCAGTTAATGCTTAACTTAACCTATTAAAAGGCAATTATTACTTTTAATGATCTCTAGTTATTCGGTATCTACCCATTGCTTCCATCCATTGGATCTCTCCTCCGGATTCTAAGTTCATTTCAGGGTCTAGAGGTAAAATCAATGTTGAGTATGTTTTACTATCCATAGCATGAACTTCAGAGCCCTGAATGTGAGTTATAATCGCTGAGCCTTTCTCAATAACAGGAACATAAATATTATCTGTCACTGTACCTACATGACTTCTTTTTTGGCCGGTGAAAATATCCTCCAGCTCAATCCTAGCTTTGGCAGAACCGTGTTTGCCAGGTTTCGATTTAGACATACTTAAAATTTTATACGCGCTTTCTTCCAGAGCCACATATCTTCCGACTTTCAATGTTCTAATCTCTACTCTGTTAGTGCCTGGCATGTATATCATTCTAAGTGGTCAGACCACTGCTTATCAGCATTACCCGAAGTATTGCTCAATAAACGAGATTAAGAGTTTGGACCTAAGCCGGGAGCAAAGGCTCCCGACTCAGGTTCTACGTCTAACTAAATTAGATTTAGTCGTCTCTGCGGCTACCGATTAGAGCAGCGCCGATTAGAGCGATAGCAGCGAATAGTGCAGGGAATCCTGGCACCGATTTACCGAATCCAGGTTCATCTCCACCATCATCATTAGCTAATGGTCCATCGTTATCATCTAAGTCTAGAACGTCACAGATTCCGTCACCGTCGAAGTCAGATGGAACTGATGCTGCATCCATGCTGTCGGATCCACAGGAATCCTCCTCATCATCGCTTACATCATCACCATCATCATCAGTGTCTTCGTTGTTACCTATACCGTCACCATCAGTGTCATCCCACTCAGAAGCGTCTGTTGGGAACTGATCAGTTTCGTCTGAATCACCGTCTCCATCGTCGTCGCTGTCAGCATTGTCACCAAGTCCGTCACCATCTAAGTCATTTGTCTCAGATGGATTCATTGGGAATGCATCGTCTGAGTCCGCGACTCCGTCGCCATCGTCATCAGTATCTGCATTGTCACCAGTTCCGTCACCGTCAGTGTCTACCCATTCTGTATTATCGACTGGGAAAGCGTCGATTCCGTCATTAACTCCATCACCGTCATCGTCTGCGTCGGAGTTGTCACCTTGACCATCGTTATCCAAATCCTCAGATTCTAACGGATCTAGTGGGAACGCATCGTCTACGTCATCAACTCCGTCACCGTCATCATCTGTATCGGTATTATCGCCAACACCATCGCCGTCATTATCTGAACTCTCAGATGGATCTAATGGGAATGGATCGCTTACATCTGCTACACCATCTCCGTCGTCATCAGGATCTACATTATCACCGAGTAGATCTCCGTCAGTGTCGATGCACTCTGCAGCATTCATTGGGAATGCATCATCCGCATCTAGACAACCATCATTGTCGTCATCGGTATCAGCATTATCACCAGTTCCGTCACCGTCGTTGTCATTGGTTTCTGTTGAATCCAATGGGAACGCATCCAGACCGTCTGAAACGCCATCGTTGTCGTCATCAGAGTCAGCGTTGTTACCGATACCATCTGCATCAGAATCTATTGCCTCACTACTATTCAACGGGAATGCGTCAACATCGTCAGCGAATCCATCGTTGTCATCGTCTAAGTCAGTTGCATCGCAAACCATATCTCCATCATAGTCAGCTGGCATATCATTCACGTCAAGACTATCAGAACCACATGTAGCTTCTTCTGAGTCAGTCCAACCATCGTTGTCGTCATCATCGTCAATTGTGTACATAGATGCATCACAAGCCGAGCCATCGAGCATTGTACTGCCTAGACTATCTGCCATACCGTCGCCGTCAGTGTCAAGTCCAACACATGGGTCTACTGAATCTAGATCCATATCGTCGTTAACACCGTCATTATCATCGTCAAGATCTGCATTCGTGATTCCTGCTGGTACTGACATAGTTACATCGTCTATCCATGCGGTATCAGCATTGCTGCTAACACTAGAATCCTTCCAGTAATTCCATGTGAAGGTGTGAGCACCTGCACTTACAGTTCCTTGGTAAGTACCTTGTAACACACCAGCCCATCTCATTGTGTATCCAGAAGTTCTCTGGCAGTTTGCATCGTTGTCAATACAGAACACCAAGTAATCCCATCCTGACTCTGAAGAAACAGAGTATGCGAATGAGTAAGATGCTGCATCCGCGATTCCGTCTCCATCAGTATCCGTATCATTAACCATGTTAGTTAGTGAAATCGTTACACCAGATGCTGAGTTACTCTGACCCTGGTTTGTAGACATTGCTGAATAAAGACCAGATATTGGTGAACCACTGTCGGCAGTCATTGGGTACGTAGATAGACTTGATGTCTGCCATACTCCAGCAATTGATCCACTCTCAAAGTTTCCAGAGAATGGTGGAGGACCTGTGTAATCAGGTATACCGTCACCATCTGTATCTACCCAAGCAGTTCCGTCCAATGGGAATGGATCAACATCATCCAACACGTTATCTCCGTCGTCATCCATGTCAGCATTGTCACCTAGTCCATCGCCGTCAAAGTCAGAAGTTTCGTTTGGATCGTTAGGGAACGCATCTTGAGCGTCGTCAACTCCATCGTTATCGTCATCTGTATCAGCATTGTCTCCAATACCATCATTATCGTTATCATACTGTTCTGTAGCATCTAACGGATATTGATCATTCAAATCGTAAACTCCATCATTGTCGTCATCAGTATCTTGGTTGTCACAGTATCCGTCACCGTCAGTATCTACTTGTTCTGAAGCATCGAATGGACAAGCGTCTGTCAAATCATTGACTCCATCGTTGTCATCATCTGTATCCTCAGTCAGAGTTGTAGTACAACCTGCAGCTAATGTATCTGGCAATCCATCATTATCGAAGTCAGATGAAGCGCATTCATCTAATGGCCAAACATCGTTAACATCTAGAACACCATCTCCATCATCGTCTGTATCTGCATTGTTACCAATACCATCAGAATCTGTATCGTCCCATTCTGTATCATCTAATGGGAACGGATCGTCAACGTCATCGTCTTGATCATTATCGTCATTAGCATCTTCAGTTAGAGTTGTTGTACATCCAGCAACCAATGTGTCTGGTGAACCATCACCATCTGTATCGGTATCTGCACATTCATCCATTGGGAATGCATCTGATACGTCAGGAGTTAGGTCATTGTCGTCATCGGTATCTGCATTGTCTCCAGTACCATCAGCATCATTGTCTGCCCATTCGCTGACGTCGTCAGGGAATACATCTCCAGTATTTGCATAACTGTCACCATCACGGTCAGAGTCTAGTGCATCACAAGTCAAGTCCGCATCCATATCTGCAGGAGTGCTTGTTGCGTCCAAAGGCAGTGAAGATGAGGCATAGGATCCGCCATCGTCACAATTGGTAGTCTCATCCAAATCAGAGTAGCCGTCATTATCGTCATCATAATCTAACGATGTTCCATAAGTTGTTACTGTAGGAGCAACGGTACCTGATACGTATGTATAACTAGCTTGTACGAAACATGCTTGTCCGAATGTGGATGGGTTACATCCATCACCATAACTATCACTGTAAGTTAGTGTGTATGTTCCTGCTTCTGTAAAGGTCCATGTGTATGAACTAGAACTGGAGAAGCCAGAGTAGCCAGTTGTTTCTAAGTTGATTCCACTTGTTGATGGTGAATCCATGAATAATCCTGCTTCAGTTCCATAACTTGCGGTCTGTAATGTAATCTCCAGAGTCTCGCCAGCTGGCAGAGTGAAGGTACAAGATACAGAATCATCTACACCTGAGACGTCGTCACCAAATGATGATGTTCCAGGATCTACTGCTATGTAATCACCAACAGCAGGGTTAGGATAAGAAGACATTGTGAACCATTCTGTTCCGGGGTTAGTCTGACCATATCCGCTACATAACTGTACAGTTGTGTATGAATACGCGGTTGAGTTAGGATCGATGTAGTCAGTTAAGCCGTCACCATCTGTGTCATCCCATGCTTCATAATCGAATGGGAATTTGTCTTCAGACCAAGATGTTGTCAACATTTGTCCACCATCTCCCCATGAATCTCCAAGGGTAAAGGTGTATGTACCAGCATCAGTGTATGACCATGTACTTGTAGTGAATGATGAGAATGAACCCATGTCCACGGAAGTTCCATCAGGCATTACCATTGTCAAGCTAGCCTCTGAACCATAGCTGTATGTGTTCAGAACAACATCTAGTGTTTGACCAGCAGGCAGTGTAATGCTCGAAGATAATGATGTGAATGACACATATTGGCCACCAACCGATACCGATTCACCGTCTAGGTAACCGTCGTTATCGTCATCTGGATCAATCGCGTTACAAAGGTTAACTGGCGCATTCGTTGTACTTTGCACACCAGTGTGAGCCAGTTTCACAGTATCTCCGTCATTGTCAGATGGAGTGCTTGATGCAGAGGTCTTATCTGTTCCACAAGCATCTTCGTACACATCATCCCATCCGTCGTTGTCATTATCCATTGGATATGTGTCATCGCCGTCA